>OLHE01000379.1_pt1 | contig 38571 bp, 36 predicted proteins | sample 1605821 | NCBI WGS metagenome assembly OLHE01 (sample SAMN03283250) | human gut metagenome | biome: human-associated habitat; material: feces | host: Homo sapiens | place: USA | collected 2013
CAATAAGGTTTACTATAGAGTCACCTCCTTTCCAGGAGGCAATATAACAAACTTTTTCAATTAAAACAAATTGCACTTTTACGCTTTTCAAATACTATTTGAAATACAAATTATATTTTTTAACTTATAGTTTTTTTATTTTGATTAACTTTTTAAACATCTAAAATCTATTTTAATAAAATTAAAATAAAAAAGAAGAGTTAAATTCTCTTCTTTACTACAAATTTATCGTTTACATAATTGACTATTACAGTATCGTGTTCTTTTATTTGTCCTTCAATTAGTAATTTAGATAAGTCAACTTCTATTGTTTTACCTACTAATCTTTTTAATGGTCTTGCACCAAAGTTTATATCATAGCCTTCTTCAATAAATTCTTTTCTGGCATTTTCTGTAAGTTCTATTTTGATAGACATATCTTTTAGACGATATTCTATTTGTGAAATAATCTTATCAAGTATCTTATTAATTGCCTCTTTTGTTAATGTATTAAATACTACTATTTCATCAATTCTATTTACAAATTCTGGTCTAAAGTATTTTCTTATTTCTTCAAGTACAGCATTTTTGTTATTTTCTAAGACATGTTCACTTCCTAAGTTTGATGTCATAATAATTATTGTATTTTTAAAATCTACTGTTCGTCCATTTGAATCCGTTACTCTACCATCATCTAGTATTTGCAATAGAAGATTTAAAACTTCTGGATGTGCTTTTTCTATTTCATCAAATAAAACTATACTATATGGATTTCTTCTTACGGCTTCTGTTAATTGGCCACCTTCTTCATATCCAACATATCCTGGAGGAGAACCAATTAATCTTGAGACACTAAATTTTTCCATGTATTCTGACATGTCAATTCTTACCATATGTCTTTCATCATCAAATAATTCATAAGCAAGAGTTCTTGCCACTTCTGTTTTACCTACTCCAGTTGGTCCTAGAAACATAAATGATGCGATTGGTCTATTAGGGTCTTTTATACCACTACGTGATTTGATAATTGCATCACTTACAACTTGAAGTGCTTCATCTTGACCCATAACACGCTTTTTCATATCATCTTCTAAGTGAAGTAATTTTTCTTTTTCGCTTTCTAATAATTTTGTTACTGGAATATTTGTCCATTTAGCAATTATTTTACAAATATCATTATCAGTTACAGTATCACTTAGTAATTTGTTTTTTTCTGTATTATTTAATGCTTCAAGTTCTTTTTCAACTCTTGGTATTTCACCATGACGTAGAACGGCTGCACGTTCAAGATCATACTTATTTTCTGCTTGGTCAAGTTCAAATTTTAAACTTTCTAATTCTTTTTTCTTTTTCTTAATGTTATCATTTAAATTCTTTTCTTTATTCCAGGCTTCAGTCAACTCACTCTCTTTTTCTTTCATTGAAGTTAGTTCTCTATCAATATCACTTTTACGTTTCATTGACATTTCATCTTTTTCTTTTTTTAGAGCTTGTTTTTCTATTTCTAATCGCATAATTCTATGAGTTAGACTATCTAGTTCGAATGGAACAGAATCCATTTGGACACGAATTGTTGCACAAGCCTCATCAATTAAGTCAATTGCTTTATCAGGTAAGAATCTATCTGTTATATATCTATTTGAAAGAGTTGCTGCTGCAATAATTGCTTTATCTTGAATTGTTACACCATGATGTATTTCAAATCTTTCCTTTAGTCCTCTTAAAATAGTAATTGTATCTTCAACATTTGGTTCTTTAACCATGATTTTTTGAAATCTTCTTTCAAGTGCACCATCCTTTTCAATGAATTTTCTATATTCATTTAAAGTAGTTGCTCCTATTACATGAATTTCACCTCTAGCAAGCATTGGTTTTAAGATATTTGATGTATCCATTGCACCTTCTGATGAACCAGTCCCAACTATCATATGAATTTCATCTATAAACATGATAATTCTTCCATCACTTTTTTTAACTTCATTTAAAACATTTTTTAGTCTTTCTTCAAATTCACCACGATACTTTGCTCCTGCTACAAGAGATGCCATATCAAGTTCCCAAATTGTTTTATCTTTCAAACTATTTGGTACATCACCTTTTAAGATTCTTAAAGCTAGGCCTTCTACTATCGCAGTTTTACCAACACCAGGCTCACCTATTAAAACTGGATTATTTTTAGTTTTTCTAGATAAAATCCTAGTTATGCTTCTTATTTCTTCGTCTCTGCCAATAACAGGATCAATTTTTCCAGCTTTGGCATCTTCAACTATATCTCTTCCGTATTTTTCTAATACGTTTTCTTCTTTTTCTTGTGGATAACCATACATATTCATCACCCCTCAGTATTAATTATACCACTATTTTAGCACTTGTCAACATAGAGTGCTAATTATTTTAAAAAAAGAAAATTTAATATAAAAATTAATTTTCCGTCTTATTTTTTTTAATTAATTCTTTTAAAATATCATTTGAATATGTTTTATCATTACTTTCAACAATCTTTCTTACTTTACTTTGCCAATCACCACTATGTACAATTCTATCTACTCTTTCATCGTTCATTAATACTTTTTTAGTAAAATGACTTAATCTATAAAAGTCACCTATATCTAATACATATATTGCATCTCCTGTTGATACTTGACTATTGCTAGCATTTTTATAAAATTTTTCTAATATTACTTTTCCATTTGGATAAATATAACCTACATAACCATCAAACGTTTCTTTTCCTTTTACTCTAAACAATGGATTTGTGGTTGCGAAAAATTCTTTCTTTTCTATATATAAGTCAAGCATTCTTTCACGTTTTATTTGTTTTTCTTCTTCAGTTAGATGTTTTGTATTTTCTCTTATTCCTTTTGTTATACTACTTTCAATTTCTTCTTCGGGAAGAATTTCCCAATTAACAGTTAATTCATTTAAATACTTTAGAACTAAACTTTCGACTTCATCTAAATTCATTCCAGAAAAATCAAATTTAGAAAAGTCTATCATTTTAAGTTTTGGATTTTCTACCATCATTTTTCTAAACCTTTGGTAGATACTATTAGGTGTTACAACGATACCATCCGTTCTTTTATATTTTGGTACATTTTCATTATCTACACTACCTACTTTTATTCTTGGGTTTGTTGCAGTTTTTCTTTCTTTATTTTCTCTAAAGTAGTTGCTTATATAATAAATATATCTTTGTTTATCTTCTATGTCTTTAGATAATTCAGCATTAATTATAAATTGATTTACTATATATAATTCTAATTTATCTTTGTCAATTACTAAATCATCTACATTTATACTATGAGTAAATAAGTAGTTTAAAATTTCTGGTGAATGACTAATTAATTTTCTAAAACTTTCTGCTAATTTTTTGCAATATTCTGAAACATTAAAGCTTTTAGCATTTTTAAAAAGTTCATCTGCATCTATATCTAATCCATTTTTCTTATAAGAGGCTTGTAGTTGTGCCTTCATAAATATTCTTTCTTTTTCTGACATGCTTTTATCATTGATTCGTTTTTCAATTTCTAAAATATTGTTGTAATAATCTTTTTCAGCTTCATAATTTTTATATAAAAACGGAAAATTTTTCTTAAATTTAGAGTCATTTGTAATTAATGATAATTTTTTTATTCTTTTTTCAAATTCTGGTTCTAATAATTCTATTGCATTTGTTAATTTAAGTGCTACATCATCCAAAGATACTGATGGGTCATTTAATATATTAAAAGTATTTAGATTATATATTAGTGAACTATAAAATCCAGATGGAGAAAAAAATATTTTCTTTTCAAGTGTTTTTTTATCTGAAAACACTCCCATTGTTTTAAAGAATTCTATTCTTCCAATGTCTGATATTGAATTTAAGTACTCTAAATACTCATCAAACGATTTTTCTATGTTTTTTGTTAATTTATTTTCATTTCCTGTTAAACCTAATAAATCATTGTATAAAATATTTATTGGAGTAGAAATTGGTATTCCTTTATTTACTATTTCACTTATTTCTGACATGTTTTATCCCCCTCTTGTAATTAAATATGTTACAGAAATATAGAAAAAAAAAGCAAGAAATAATGTTATTTTTTGAAGTTGTAAAATAAATGTAGACAGTAAAAAACATGTCTGCATTTTTTTGTTATAATAGAATTGGAGGTAAATATGGCAAGAATTAGAAAAGAACCAAATAGATATTGGTCAAAAGAAGATAAATTAAAATTAATTAATGAAGTATTAAATGGAAAATCATCTCAAGAAGTAGCGAGAGAAAATAATATATCTGGCGGAATGTTAAGAAATTGGATTATAAAATATAATAATTATGGTGAAGAAATGTTAGAAAATAAAAGGAAACCTGGTAATCCGTTGTGTAAGTATTCAAAGAAGAAAAATTTAACTGACATGGAAAAACTTCAATATGAAAATATGAAATTAAGAATTGAGAATGAAAGATTAAAAAAAGGATACCTTGTGAAAGGAAATGGTTCCGTTGTAGTGTTCAAGAAATAAAATAAAAAGAATTTGAAATAGTAAAATTATTAAGTAAAGATTTTTCGATTAAGTCATTATGTGAAGTAATGAATATATCAAGAAGCGGATATTATATGTGGTTGAAAACAAAAGATATTCTAAACAGATATGAAATCAATCGTAAAGATTTAGAGCCTTTAATTAGAGATATTCATAAAAGAAAACCAAGTTATGGTTATCACAGAATCAATGTCATTATTCGCAGAGAAACTGGTTGGGTTGTATCCGATAATCTAGTGCATAAAGTTTGTAAAATTTTAAAAATAAGAAGTAGGGCTAAGCATTATAGTGTTTATAAAAATCCAGGCGAAGAATCTATTAAATATCCAAATCTTATAAATAATAATTGGAAAACTTCAAGACCACTAGAAAAAATAGCTTCAGATACAACAATGATTTGGTTTAAAAAAAAAAGATATGATTGGACTTATTATGTGGATGCATTTGATGATGCGATAATTGGTTCGGATGTTAAACCATTTTATCATGGAGTTAGTATGTCTAATCATAAATCAGCTTTAAATGATATGATTAATGACAAAATAAAAAGAGGATATAAAAGCCAAGAGACGATTTTCCACTCAGATCAAGGCGCAATATATTCCTCAGTGGCATTTAATAATGCACATAAAAATTATAACATAAAAAGGTCAATGTCGAGAATAGGAACACCAACAGATAATCCAATAATTGAATCAAAAAATGGTTGGTTAAAGAAAGAAATGTATATCGATTTTAATCAAGAAGATTATGAAACTGTTGAAGAATATATAAATGCAATTATATATGACCACAACTACTTAAGACCTAGTTATGCATTAAATTATAAAACCCCAATCGAGTACAGAACTCAATTAGGGTTTAAATAAATGTTTTTTACTGTCTACTTTCTATTTACAAGTTCAAATAATGTTATTTTTTCCTGCTCTTTAATAAAACTTTATTCTTTAATGTTTCTATATGATCACCAAAATAGTAGATTAATGAGTCATTATTTTCATAACAAATATAATCTTTATTTTCATTCAGTTTTTCTTCTAATGCCTCATCTGACTTTGTTATTTCATCTACAAGTGTTCTTAAGTACTCATCATCACACTCTTCTACAAATTTTGGTTTTTTAAATGTATTATTAAACCTTCTACTTTTATGTATTTTTGTATTACCTATATAATAAGTATTTCTCCAAGTATACCTAAAAGTATTTTTTTCACTCTTTACTTTATGTACTACCGTTGTTCTTTTTGGTATGTCATAAATTCTTAAATTAACTACTTTACGCAGTCCTATCATATAATATATTTCATCTCCTATAGAAGTTATTATATTATATTTTGTAATATTTTCAAGTAATACTTTTACATTTTATCATTCGTCATATTTTATTACTTTTAATAATTCCCATTTACTTGTCCATTTAGTCACTTTCTTTTCATAGTCTTCTTTAGTAAAGTCTATTTTTACCGGACGAAGTATTAAATTAAATAAATCATTTAAACCATATGGTGCACAGACAATTAATTTATTATTTTCCATCCTTACTCCAAGACAAGTAATTGTTGTTCCCCACTTACTAATAGCATCTTCTACTGATTCATATTCTTTTCTATTAGTCTTATATTTTTCGTTATACCAAATATGTACTCTCTTTTCGTTTTTTATATCAAATTTTAAATCTAAATGCTTTAATTTTTCTTTTAAATCTTTGATAATTATATCTTCTTTTTCATAACTTGTATCTTCATCATAATAAACAATATCATAATCTCCTATTCCATAGTCCAAATCATAATTATGATAATAATTAAATATTGTTTGATTAATACATCCTGCTGCTAGATAGTAATTTTTAAAGTCTTGATTTTCTTTTGAATATTGTTCTAATACTCTTAATATTTCTTTAATTTTTTTACTTTTATTTAATATACTTTCTAATACTAATAATTGTTCATTTAATGATTTATTTTTTCCTTCTAACATAATTACTCCTTAGTATATTCAATATATAATTCCTTTAAGTGCTTTCTTTTCAAGACTTTATTTATTCCATCTATACTTATTTCTGTATAAACTCTTTCTAATAACTTTTTCATACGCTCATCCATCTTAGCTCTATCTTTTGTTCTATTCCAGTATGATAATTGATATTCTTTAGTCCAATTTTTACCTTCATATGTTATACCAGCAGAGAGAGAATCGCATACCATTTCAAGAAAATATTTAAATGGAATTAATGGGGTTGGATTTGGTGCTCCATAGTCATACCAATACTCATAATGATGTTTATTACAATTTATATGATGAATCCAGGCAAGACTGTAACCAACTTTTCTTTTACAATTCATTATTGGACTATATGTACCTTGATAATATTTTACACCTTCTAAAAATTCTACTGGCATATATTTTGATAAGTCATGCAAAAGTCCTTGTACTGGTATTCCTACTCTACAGCAAAGACAAAATACTTTAAATCTATGTTTATTTACTGTGTTTAAATGTCCAAAAAAATTTCTTATAGACATTTTATATTCTTTTTTATCATCCATATTATCACCATTATTATTATACAAAAAAATGAAGTCTTTTTCTAGGACTTCAATACTAATAAGAAATATTAAATTCAATTAAAGTATCTTTTTTTATATAACCAAGATTTTCATATAAATATTTTGCATTATAATTATTACTTTCAGTATATAAAATACAAGTATTTTTATTTTTTAGTAGGTTACTTGTTAAATAGGAAACTAAGTAACTAGCATAACCTTGATTTCTTTTATCTTTTTTTGTATATACATGAGTAATTTTTGCGATTGAGTTATTTATTGTAAACCCAGCAATTGATACTACATTTCCTATTTCATCTTTGTTTATATAAAAATCATTATTCATAAAATATTCAGTATCTAGAAGTGCATCATTAATACTTATTTTATTGCATCGTTCAAGTTCACTTTCTTGCCATAGCTTAGCAACTTCTAATTTATCTTTATAAGTTATTTTAGATATAGTTCCTACTCTTTTTTTGTTGTTTATATTAGTACATTCATAAAAATTTATTTTATTGATATTTTTTATTTCTAATAATTTACTTATAGTGATATACAATTCGTCTTTACATGTTATTTCTTTTATATTTTTGTTTTTTAGTATTTTTACTATTTCTTTAATATTTTCTAAACTAATATTTTCTTTTGTCCATATCCAAGATAAATTTTTTTGTATTCCTACTATATAACTTATATCATCTGTATAAAATAAACTATTATCTTCAGGCATTCTATATAGTAAATGAAATAGTTTTCTATCACTTTCTTTTTTTATTATTTTATCTATATTCATATACCCTCCAATATTAATATAACATTTATCCACAGAAAAAGTGTAGAAATTCTACACTTGCTATTAAAAGAAACTATTATTATCTGTATGTAATTTATATAATAAATAGTCATTGTTATAATTATAATTCATATTTGTTTTTTGTGGTTCGTTAATGTAATTATTTCCATTTTTAATTTTTTTATCATAGTACTCAAATAATTCTTTAAATCTTGCGTAGTGAACTATTTCTCTTTGTCTTAACCATAATAATGGGCCTATCACATTAGGGTCATCTGTTAAATCTATCAGGTTTTCATAAACTGCTCTTGCTTTTTGTTCAGCAGCCATATCTTCTGCTATATCAGCTAATGGATCACCTGTTGTTGCAAAATAAGTTGTTGTAAAAGGCACTCCATTGGAATCTGTTGGAAATAATGCTTTTGCGTGTTCTGCATAATGAGAATCAAGTCCTGCTTCTTTTAATTCTTCTAATGTAGCATCTTTCATAAGCTGATATATCATTGTCTCAAGCATTTCAACGTGACCTAGTTCTTCTGTTCCAATATCAGTAAGTAAGGCTTTTCCCCTATCATCTGGCATAGTAAATCTTTGATTTAAATATCTAAGTGCTGCTCCTAGCTCGCCGTTTGCCCCACCATACTGTGTTACTAAATATTTTGCCATTTTCAAATCTTTTTTATCAATATTTATTGGATATTGAAGTTTCTTATTATACTTAAACATTCTTTACCTCCCATGGCCAATTATTAACCCAAGTAAACTCTTTTGTACTATTTACTTCTGAAACAGATAATGGTCCATATTTATTTTCATATTCTGATGTAAGTTTTTTACATTTTTCTTCATAATCTTTAAAAAGCATTAGCATACTAGTATCATTTGGATGTAAATCTAGATATAAATTAAGTTCGTGAGCAGCAAATGAAATAGAGTCTAATTCATAAAGTAATTTTTCTTGTTCATTTCTAGCCATTAGTTTTTGAGGTCTATAATTTTTATATTCACTATATAAGTTTGAAAATAAATTTCCTTTCAAATATCCTTCTGTTGGACTATATAAATTAGTATTATAGTCTTTGTTACCTATTTGTGGGTACTCACGATAAAAATCATTAAAATAATTATAGTTATTCATAATATCTCCCTTCTTTTTAATTTATGACAAATTCATTAGTCTGCTACTATTTTAGTTGTAAAACTTATTATTTGATAATTGTATTTGCTTCTTTAAATAACACATAGACAACAATGCATTGACCAAATGATAATGTTTAAAGTAAATCGTTAAAAGGAGATTATTATGGGAAATGGAGAAAATATAAATTATATTGATATTTATGCCAAGAAAAGAAATAAAATGAAGTAGATTTTATCTATTTCATTTTATGATTGTTGACAAACTATTTATTTTGAAAAAATTAATTTTTTAATAAAATCAAAGTGTGTTTAAATTATCTAAAAAAAACGAATATTAAGTACTTAATTCCTAAAAGGCACTTTTTTAGACTTTTGTTAGATAAATATAAAAGGCTGTGATAAAGCCAATTTGAAAATCGACTTTGTCAACAGCCTGAAGATTTTTTAGTTCTAGATATTTTAAATTGTCCAATCAATTTTATAATCAGGTAATAATTTTGTTCTAATTGGGCAAACTCTTGGAATTAATATAATTGCTTCGAAGTTATTAAGTAATTTTAATTCTTCTTTTGTAATTAATGGTTCTCTCCCTTTTTCAGTTTGAATTTGTCCACATAACGATGATATTTCCTGTAGAGTTTCCATATCATTTGCTAGTAAGTAGATAATATTTCCGGATAACATTTTTATTAAGTCAGCCTTTTCTTTTCCATAAGTATTTTTTAATTCTAGTAAACTTCTTATGTAAATACTAAAGTTAATGTCAAAACCTCTTGAATTAGATAACATTTTTGGAAAGTTCTTAAATGGAACTAGTGTTTCAAAACTGTCAATTAAAATACTTAGTCTTTTATCAGTTTTTTCATAGTTGTTTGTAGCAGCAAAATAAGTTTCTTCTACAATTATTGGAATTAATCTGCTTGATATATCTTTGTTTTTGCTAATTATAAACATAGCTGTTTTTTCTTTTTTTATTTTTTCTATATCAAAGTCTGTTGTTGATAACAATTTTAGTAATGATTCTCTTGATATGAAAGTTTTTAATTTTTGAATAAATACAGATACTATGCTTCCTCTAGTTTCTTGTGGTGCTAATATTATATTTGAAAGATTGATATAAACTGGTGATAGTTTATCATATTTTTTTATTTTTTCTTTTAAAGAATCTAATTCTGTTACTAAATTTAAAATATTTCCCAGATTTATTTTATCTGCAGGGTTATTATCAAATAGATATAATGAAAGTCCTACAAATAACGAAGTAGCAGAATTATTCCAGAATGGGTCTACACTCGAGTTAAATCTATCTTCGCAACAGAAGTAATATCCTAGATTTTCTAATAATTCAACTGCTTTATCTTTTTCATTATTCTTATACAATTTATAAGGATAATTTAATGGATTAAAACTGTTTCCAGTTTCAGTATTATCTAAGTTAATTACTATTGTTTTATAGTTTTTGCTTTTTAATTTTTCAGATAACACTTCATAGATTTCTCCTTTTACATCATGAAATATAAATGATTCTTCTGCTTCTATCGCGAGTCTTAGGTGTGGAAGAATGACAGATTGTGTTTTACCGCTTCCAGATGTTCCAATTACTAGGGTTTGTTCTCCATCATTTTTTATGTATAGACTCTTTTCGTCATACATCATAGGTATTCCTGATTTTTCTATTTTTAAACCAGAACTTATTAGGCTTAATTTTGATTTTAACTCTTCACTTGTTGCCCATCTTAATTGTGACATTTTCATCACTCCTTTCTCTTTCATTATATCATTTGCTATTTTTACAATTTAAACAAAAATGGCTTTTTCATATTTTTTCTGCTATAATATGTATCAGTAAGGAGGCCTTCATGTTTTCAAACGAGTTAGTATGTAATATAATTGAATATTTAAATGACAATATAAATAAAGAAATAACAATCAATGAATTAAGTTTATTATTTTATTTTGATAAGACTTATATTATGAAAAAATTTAAAAGGGAATTAGGTATTTCAATTCATGAGTACATTAATACAATTAGAATATATAATAGTTTAGCTTATTTTAAAGATAATAATTATGTATTAAGCATTGCTTTAAATAATGGTTTTAATTCTTTAGAATATTTTTCCGAAACATTTAAAAAGATTATGGGAGTTTCACCTACTGTTTACAAAAATTATTTAGAACATTTAGATATTTCTAACGAGAAATTTGAGAAAATTATAAACAATGTATCTAGAATTAGTTCTATAAAATTTAATGCTTTAGATTATTTAAGCCATAGAAAAAGCGATGTTAGTGGTTATGTTAAGATACTTAAATTCAAATAATTTAAATTATAATATTACAAGAAAAAATATTAATAAGAATTCTATTATATTTTTATATTTTTTTAAATTTATTAATATTATTACCCCTAATAACACTATTTCAACTATTTCACCTGAATTATCTATAATAATATAAGTTACTTTTGATACTACTATGCAACTTTTTATTTACTAAATTTGTGATTTTAATTTTTCAAATACACTTTTTATAAACTTTAGAACGCTTTAATTTATAAATAAAAGTACCTAACTTTGTTTATAAAAAAATAAGTATAATTAGTTTATATATACTTATTTTATATTATTTCTGTAAATATTTTTTCTTTATACAACACTTTAAATTCATTTAATTTTAATTTTATTTTTTTTGTTACTTCAATAGTTTCATTAATTGTCTCTTCTGTTACTCGTTCTTTTGATATTTTAAACATTTCTCTTAATTTTTCTATTCCTCTTGGGAATTCATTCGAAAGCCAATTTTCGTCAGGAAATATCCATATATGAAAGTGTGGGCATCTATCTTCTTGAACTATGGTGAATTCTTTAGATATATTTAACTCTTTTTCAATTTTTTCTATTAAATATAAAAGATTCGATATTTCTATTTTTTCTTCTTTACTAAGTAGATTATATGAATTTACATGTCTCTTTAGTGTTATAACCATAAATCCTGGAATTGGCACTGCTGGGTCTTGATTAATTACTAAATATTTTCCGTCATATAATATTCCACCAGGAGGTGTTAATTTTTTATTAATGATTGCAATTCCCATATCATTAAATCTCCATGTTTTTCCTAAAAAATCTGTCCATTTTATTTCCATAGTTTTCCCCCTTTTTATTCAATGCAATATTTTTATTACATTGATAGACGTATAAAAGATTCTAAGTTCAATTTAATTTTCAACTATTGGTAAAGTAACTTAAAATTAGTGATTAATTCACATCTACCTTTATATTCTAGACCACATAAACTAGATTAGTATGTTCAGCAATTCATAATCAGCATTCATAGTTTTTATATTTATACTTAATAAAATGTCTAACATAATTGATTTTAGTTTTGAGTTTGTCACTCATAATTTTTTTTGATTATATCACATCAATTTTATCTTTTCAATAATGCACAAAAAAATTAAATATCACTAGTTGACCTCGGAATAAAATTAAAAATTCACTCTATTTCATTTTCAAGCCTTATACTTAATATTAGAAATCTACTATTTAAGGTTTAATTATATATTACTTTTATTCTTTTAATTATTCCTAAACAAATTTTTCTTATTATATTTAAAATTTTTAATTTTCGTTAATACAAATTTTATTAGAATCTTCTTTATCCACGACATATAGATATCAATGCAAATTATTTTCTATATATCACTCAATTTTAATAACTTTAGCAAATCGTTCTACGTATACACAATCCAGAAACAGCAATATATTGACTAAACACTTGATAATGTTTAAAATAAATCATTAAAAGGAGATTATTATGGAAAATGTAGAAAATATAAATTATATTGATATTTATGCTAGAAAATTACTTCAAGATATAAAGTATCGTGTTAGACAGCAACAAATTGTCTTATCTGGAGATAGAGAAAAAGAAGTTGATACAAAGATGCTTGAAGTGATAAAAGATTTATGCAAGGTAAATGCAAGTAATACTAATAAATTAAATTCAACATATAAATTACTTCCATCTAACAACGAAAGAGAAAGTGATAGAATATTAAGTTCATTAGTCTTATACTATACTGGTTTATATGAAGATAATTTAAAATTATTAAACGATTTATTAGATGCTGGGTATGTCTTTGGACATAAGCCGTATGATCTTAACTTATTTGCTCTTGTTAAAGAAATATCTTGTGAGTTTGATGAAGAAGATTATATTAGATTATTAAAGGAGCAAAGTGAAGTATTTAAATATTTTTATAGAAGTTTAGACAAGGATGATTTGCCTTCAGAAAAAGAAATAATAAAAACATTTAAAGATATTTTAAAAAAAGATGAATATGTTGCTTTTGAGAAAAAGAATGGTCATTATAGAAGCTGTATTAATCATTTTTTAACAAAACAGGGAATTGAATTATTTGGAGAAGCTTTTATATTAACTGCAAGCCCCAAACAAAAAGCAAATATTATTTCTAATGCCTCTGACATAATGAAATGGGATGAAATTAATAGACTAAGGCTCGTTAATTTAGTTAAGAATAGGAACTATCAAGCAAGTAAACTTTTACTTTTTAAAGAAGAATTATTTAATAATTTTACAGATGATGAAATTATTAAAATAGAAGAAATATATAAAGATTCAAATTCATCTTTTGATTATTATAATATGAAATTACATGAAATTGAATTTGATAAAATAAGAAGAAAATTATATGGTGAAGAACCAGTAGATGATAAAAATACTATATTTAGTAAGTTATTAAGAAAATTAAAGAAGAATTAATTTACATATAATTATGCACCTTTTTAGAGGTGTTTTTTTCTCGATTAGTTATAATTGACGAAATCGTGATTTTGTGCTATAATATGCAAAACAATGAAGGGGTGATTTGTTTGGGTAAGAAAGTATATATTCCTAAATTAGCAAGGGAAGTTATTATTGGAAGAGAAGGAAAAAAAATTGAAAATGTAGAAGGCCTTGAATTAGTTGGTCGTGGCATTGATGGTATTGTTTTAAAACTTAATGAAGAAAAAGTTATAAAAATATTAAAAGATAATATTGAATTGCAAAAAGAATTTAATAAAATGACTTATAAAAAAGTAATTAAATTTATGGATGATTTAGATTTAAAAAGAATAATTCAGCCAAGAGATATTTTATATAATAATGATGGAGTTTATGTAGGATATGTTATGGACTATATTCCTGATATTACTTCTGAAAAGTATAAGGGTACACCAACATATAGAGAACCAGGAGATTTTACTTGTGGTGATTTAATTGATTCATTCAATGACTTTGAAGAAGACTTTGCAAGATTAAGTGAGCAAAAAATTCAAGTAGAAGATATTAATGATGGCAGTTTTCTTTTCTCACGTGATTTTATGTATTTATGTGATATGGACAAATATTTATTAGATCATAGAGCAACCGATATAAATCGTGCTAGACTTAACTATACTATTGCAAGATTTTTATGCTTAGAAATGAAAAAGAATAAAAATGTTTCCAAAGATGATGCAGGTATTTTAAATGAATGGGTAAAGAAAATGTCTAATTCTTATTCATTTAAAAAAGATTTAGAAAAAGAAATAGGTATTGATTATCGTGAAAAAATTTCAGATTATGTCGATGAAAAAGTAAAATCCATAATAAAACATAGATAAAATACTAAAAAAGTACAAGAAAATACAATTTATACTTGTCAAATGTTAATTTTATTGATAGAATATTCTTGTACTTTTGAAATGGCGCCCTTGGTGAAGTGGTTAACACGCTAGTTTGTGGCACTAGTATGCAAGAGTTCGATTCTCTTAGAGCGCCCCAGTTTAAAAGTTAAACCAATTCGTTTGAATTGGTTTTTTTGTTTTATAAATTAAAAAAAGTCATGACTTTAATTAGTATGCCTTTTATAGTCTATAAATTTTTTCTAGTTTTACATTATTTCTTCCTGTCTCTTTTGCTTCATATAATTTAGCATCTGCTGCTTCTATACAATTATTTATAAAATTTCCTAACTCATTGTCACTATTTGGTAAACTAACATTCTTTGGAAGATTTACTACTCCTGCGCTGAAAGTTATTTTTGATGAATCATCTAATGAGCCATCTTCTTTTAATTTATATAATTTTCTTGCTTGAGTTTCTCTTATTTGATTTAATCTTTTCTCAGTATTTTCAGCATTAATATTTTTTAATAATAAAAGTATTTCTTCTCCACCAAACCTATAAATTCCGTCAATTGGTCTATCCGGTTTACCAGTTATTGGATTTACATTATGCCTTATATTATTTTTTAAGAATGTTGCGATGTCTCTTAGTACTCTATCTCCTGCTAAATGGCCATATTTATCATTTACTTGTTTAAAATGGTCTATATCAATTAGAGCTAGAGAAAATGGCATTGGTATATTTTTATATACTTGTAAATAAACTTTTAAGTCTTCATAAAGTCTTTTCTTAATTGGAATATTCATTGTCTGATCTGTTTCTAATTCAACTATCTTTTGTTTATAATCAGTAACATCATGATATTTATACACATCTAATCCATCTTTAGTATAAATATATTTTCTTTGATAATACCTTCTTGTAAGTGTATCATAATATTCCTCATTACCAATACATCTAAGATTCTTTATATATTCAGCTTTATCATCTTCTGGATATACAACTACCCCGCTTTTTCTCTCAACTATATATATTAAGCAATCAGAAAAGAAATTATCAAATGTTTCTATATCCATATATACTCCCCCTAACTTTTAAAATATTAAAAAAATTTATTTATTTTCTTGCAATCTTTTGAAGAGTATATCCTAATTTATATGGAGTATCTTCAATATAATCAAATTCTTTTTTAAACAAATCTTTTTCTGGTATTTCTGTCTCAAGTATATTACTTCCTATTACTCTTCCATCATCTTCTAATAAATCTATTACATTTTCTTTTAATGAAATAGATTCTTCAATATCATCATACCATTCTGGAATATTGGAAATAAATATAATATCGTGTTTTTTTCTGTTTCTATTTTGTTTCTTCATTATATTTATATTTTTAAATTTAAGTTCATACGTCTTTAATTTTTCAATTAATTCATCTTTTTCCTCTTTAATTATACCATTTTGTGTTTTATTTATATGATGAGCTATTGGAATAGTATTGTATCTATTAGTTAGACTTTTCCAAAAAAGATATGCTTGTTCTTCACCATCAGTCGTAATATTTTTTTTTGCAAATTCAAGTAACTTTAAAATATAATTACTGTTTAATGGACCTTTTGGATAAAAATATTCTTTCAAATATAGTAAGTTCCATTTTCTTAGGTAGAAAAAGTATTTAGTTAAAACATTTATATCAAATGTTTCTACTTCTTTAGCATTTTTTAGTAAAAAGTAAAATAATTGATCAGAACTTGCTAGTACTGTTAAGACTTTCTTATTCTTAACTTCTATATCTTTTAATAAAAGATTTAAGTTCTCATTTGTCCTTGTATAAATATAATCGTATTGTGGTAATGCCTTTTTGTAGTCTTTTATTAATAATGATACATTTAAAATATCTTTTTTTGTTTCTTCTTTAAGCATACTTATCCCTTCTTTAATGTTGCATATTATATAGCTTTCTTATTAAAATGTCAAAAAAACTATAATGATTTCTCATTATAGTTCTTTTATTATCTGCAATTATTGTTACCATTATTATTTCCAAATCCCCAGAATAGGAAGAAAATAATTATAATTATTATGAATATTGCCCACCAACCATTATTTACACTATCATTATTGTTATTATTCCCTGTTGTATATATTGGATATGGGTATGCATAATTGTACATAAACATTCTCCTTTCATTTTATTATATTAAGAATATTTATGTTTGTTAATTATTCAACGGTAACAGACTTTGCTAAATTTCTTGGTTTATCAATATCAAGTTTTTTTAAATCTCCTACATAGTATCCTACTAATTGTAGTGGTGGTACTGTAAGAATTGCTTGTAAATAATAACTTGTTTTTGGTACTACATATTTTTTATGATGATTTTTTATTGTATCATCATTTGTTATTGTAAATACTTTGGCTTTTCTTGAATCTACTTCAATAACATTAGATTCAGTTTTATCTTTAATTCTATCATCTGTAATGATTGCGAATACTGGTACATCTTCTTCAATAAGTGAAATCGTTCCATGTTTTAATTCTCCTGCTTGATATGCATCACTATGAGTATATGAAACTTCTTTTAATTTTAAACTTCCTTCTAAACACATTGCATAGTCTATTCCTCTACCAATATAGAAAACGTCTTTATTTTGATATATTTCTTTAGAAATACTTTTAAATTCTTCTTTATCTTCTAATACTTTCTTTAGTAATTTAGGTAAGTTTTCTGCTTCTTTTAATATATCATTATAATTTTTTTCAAGTCCTAACAAATTTGCTGCTTTTAAAGCAATCAGTGAGAATACTGCTACTTGTAAAAGATATGCTTTTGTAGTTGCGACTGCAATTTCTGGTCCGGCTTCTATGAACATTACATGTTTTGCTTCACGTGCTATTGTACTTGTTTTAACATTTACAATTGCTAGTGTATCAATATTTTCTTCGTGAGCCTTACGCATTGCAGCTACTGTATCTGCTGTTTCACCTGATTGTGAAACTAAAATCACTAATGTTTTTCTATCATAAATTACTTTTTTATATCTATATTCACTGGCACATTCTACTAAACACTTGATATTTGCTTTTTCTTCTAATAGACTTTTACCAATCATTCCTGCATACATTGCACTACCACAAGCAACAATATGAATTTCTTCATATTTTGATACATCAAATACAGACTCCATATTATTTATATATCTATTTAGAGTTCTTGCTAAAACAATAGGTTCTTCCATTATTTCCTTTAACATATAATGTTTATATGAACCTTTGTCTGCCTCTTCTGCTGTTATGTTTGCTGCTTGAATATCTTTTTTTATTTCTACTCCATCCTTATAGGTTTTAATTTCTTGAGCAGTTAGTTCTACTATTTCATTATCTTCTAATAAAATATATTTATTTGTATAGTTTATAATTGCTGCTATGTCGGATGCTATATAATTTTCTTCTTCTCCTATACCAATTATTAATGGAGAATCTTTTCTTACTGCATATAATTTATCACTATCTTTAAAAATTATTCCAAATGCATAAGAACCTTTTAATTCTTTTAATGCTTTTGTTATAGCAGCAATTGGGTCTTTATCATAATATTTATTTATAACAGCACATGCTACTTCTGTATCTGTTTCGCTTTTAAATTTCACTCCATCAGTTATTATGTTTTCTCTTAATTCTTCTGCATTTTCAATAATACCATTATGAACTAATGTAACATTTCCTACTTGATGAGGATGAGCATTTTCTTCGGTTGGTTCTCCATGTGTTGCCCATCTTGTATGAGCTATTCCTATATTTCCATTTAGAAGTTTAGTATTCCTAGTTTTGTTTTCTAAATCTTTAATTCTTCCTATACTTCTAATTATTTGAATATTTTCATTTTCCTTAATTGCTATTCCGCTTGAATCATATCCTCTATATTCAAGTTTTTTTAATCCTTCTAATAAAAAGTTTACAGGTTGTTTTTTACCTATATATCCTATAATTCCACACATATATATTTTCCTCCACTATTAAAACATATGTGAAGATATATATATTGTTGTAATCTTGATTTTACTTTTTGACATATATCTAACGAACCACTTATCCGTAGTAGAATCCGCCGAATATTTCGATAACTACTAACCTCGTCATCCTATTATGGACCTGGCGCTTCAATAATCTTTACAACCTTTCTAGAATCATCTTGTAATTTAGTATACTAAAAAAAAGAAGAATTTGCAAATTACCTTTTAAATTCTTCTTCGCCTATAACATAATTTAATTTTTCACTTGAATCTTTATTTTTAACAATTAATTCATCTTCTGTTTGTGATGTTGTTTTTACTGTTCTAAATTTTGATTCTATATTTACTGAATTATTTAGATATGTTTCTTCTTCTTTAGATATAGTTTTATTTTGGACTTTTTCTTGTAATTCAGTTAAATATTCTGTACTTCCTTTTATCACTAAATAATTATTTTCTGTTTTATAAAATTGATAGAAAGTTTTTTTATCATTTTGTACCATTATATAAATATTATAGTCTTTATTAACCCCTGGTGTAATTACACAAGTTCCTTCTTTTATGTTTCCATTTATTTTTAATGTTTCACGCTGAGTATATATTCTTTTTACTAATGAGATACAACTAGCTTGGTTTTCATTATTTTCTTTATAAAACTTTGATGTTTTCTTTGGAAATATTACATCATACATACTAAAGAACATTGCTACTAAAAATAATAAGTAGATTATTATTGGAACAACAAAGTTTACTCCACCTTTTTTAGCACATACTTGTTCTGTTTCAAAGTCATCGCTATATTCCTCTTCTTTTTTTATTTTTAATACTCTTTGTTTGGCAACTACTATATAAATTGGGTTAAATAGAAGTCCTGAAAAAATCATAGAAATAATTATAAATACTATTAAATACTTAGTAAAAAATTTAATAAATATTCCTGTTATTATTAGACCTATAATACCAGTTATATATAACTTTCTATATAAAAAATATATCCAACTTAAAAGTAATGCATAAATATTTATTTTTTTTCTTGCAACTACTTTATAATCTTCTCCAATATATGCCTCTAAAAATCTATCATCTTGAAAGTCAAAAAAACCTGTTTTTTTAGTGTCATCTGTTGTTGTATCTGGTGAGAATGCTTGTATTTCTATACCATCATTTACTGATTCTTCATCTTCTTTTAATAAATTTACTTCATCATCATTAGTAAAGTTTTCTTTTTTATTATCATCATAATTGCTTGTATCATTTGGGTCATTAAAGCATCCACAAACAGTACAAAACATTTCCCCTTCTTTTAGACGTTTACCACACTTTCTACATATCATATATTTCTCCTTTTTATTCTTCTCCTAATCTTTCAATATTAATTTTATTTTCAATATTAAATTCACTTAATTGTTCTTCAAATAATTTATCAAATTCAGGCATACTCTTTTTTATTACATCTGGGTAGATGTTCTTACTATTCATAATTGCTGTTTTAAAATCAATTATATTTACTTCTTTTCTATTATCAAATAAAGCATTTGAGAAGGCTTGTTGAACTATTGTTAGTGAAACATCAGGATAACGTGAGCCTATTTCATATATTCTTTTATATTCACTAGTGATATCTGTAATAAAAGCCATTATTCTTTGTTGAATATATGGAGAATATAACATTTTTGCTCCTGTTCTATATTCTATCTTTGGAAGTGTACCAATTAATATTTGAATGTTTTCATCTCTTGTTGGTTCAAATATTTCTACTTTTTGGAAACGTCTAACAAAGGCTTTATCTCTTAAAATATACCTTTCATATTCCTCTGTTGTTGTTGCTCCAATTACTTTAATATCTCCTCTATCAAGAGCTGGTTTAAACATATTTGCAAAATCTAGTGCTTCTCCTTTTGTTCCCATAAGGGTATGAATTTCATCTATAAATAAAATTAATTTAGTCTTATCTTTTAATTCATCAATTAATGTTTGTACTTTTGATTCTCCTGTTACTGGGTCTGTTCCTAAAAGTGCTGCAGTATTTACTTTTATTACTTGATAGCCTTTTAAAACATCCGGTACTAAGTTTCTTTGAATACGATATGCAAGTCCTTCTACTGTTGCTGTTTTACCAACACCAGGTTTACCTATTAATACCGCTGATTTATCAGGTGTTAATAAAATTAGAATTAACTGTTTAATTTGTTCATCTCTTCCTATCGCTGGGTTAGTAATATAATTATTCTTTTGAAAATTTTCTCCATAGTTTTCAAGAATACTTATTCTTTTTTTCTTTATATCAAAATTTTTTTCAACTCTTTTGTCAAATTCTTCTTCTAAATTCATAGTATCACTCCACAATCTCTTTAATATTATAACACATTTTATTTTTTCTTAGCAATTACCTTAGGCTTACCATATGGATTAACATGAATAACTGTCAAATAAATTTCTTCAAATTTTTCTTCTATTTCTCTTTCTAAGTGATTTGCAATTTTATGACTTTCAAATGTTGTTAATTTTCCATCTACAAATATTGTAAATGATATTTGGTATTTATACCCTACAGGTGTTGAATTAAAGTGTTGAATTTTTTTTACTTCTTTATGTTCTTTTATAAGACTTAGTACTTCGTCTTTTGTCTCATTATCGATACTTTTATCCATTAAGATATTATAGCTTTCTCTAAATAATTCTATTGCTGAAAACATAATCCATAAAGATATTAAGATACCTACAACTGAATCAATGTATTTTACTCCAATACTTCCTAAAATTATTGATATAAGTGTTAATGTTGTTACTAACATGTCATTTCTGTGATCAGTTCTATTTGCTTTTATTAAAATATTATTTGTCTTTTTATATAAGTAATTTGTGTATAAAAATAGACAAAATTTCGTTAAAATTGTTACTATACAAACAATAATTAACCAGATTGAGTAATTTACTTTTGTATTATGAATTAATGTTTCTGTTGCACTCTTAATAACACTAAGGCTTAGTAATAACATTGTTATACTTATTAATAAACTATAAATATATTCTGCTTTTCCATGACCTAGGTTGTGATCATCATCCGCTTTTTTTGAACTTATTCTGTTTCCTATATAAGTCATTAGTGATGAAAGTATGTCTCCCGTACTATTAAATGCATCTGCTAGTAAAGACTGACTATTACTAATAATAGCAATTATTCCTTTAATAATTGCTAAAAATAAATTACCAATAATACCTAAAACACTGGCTCTTTTCGTAGCTTTAAATCTGTCCATAATTTCTCCTATTCTTTATCTAATAATTCTAAAAACTTATTTAAATAATTATACCAAATATAAATATTTTTCTTTTTTTCTGAATATGCGCCTATTTCATCTAATGTATGATTACCATCTTTTTCAAATCTTTCAATACATCTTTTGTAACAAGTATTTACACATGTTCTAATTACAATAATATCTCCCTTTAAAATACTTATATCTTGTAAATTTCTAAACTGAGCACTATCAATTATAACTAATTTATTAGAGTATTTAAAGTGGTTAATTATACTTTTATAAACTTCATCAAATGATGTGAACAAGTCTGGTAATTCATTATATTTTTTTATTAACATATCATAAACTTCTTGATTTGCATTACTTTTATTTTTACTCTTATAGACTTCATCTGTATCAATTACTATACAGGATGGGTCATTTTTATATTTTTCTGTTTGTGTAGTTTTTCCACTTCCAGACTCTCCAGTAATATTTAGTACTAAATCATCAGTTAAATGTTTTATATATGGGTCTTTATCGATATCGATATCAACGTAGAGATTTTCTTTATGAAATAATTCTTTTAAAAAATCTTTTTTAGTTAGTGTATAGTTATAGCACTCTACTTCTTCTTCAACAAATGTATATTTAATAAATTTTCTTGTATTTTCCCTTTTAAAACCTAATTTTTCCATTAAAGTGTAACTTGCTTTATTTTTTATTGCAGCACACGTTTTTATACTTTTTATCTCTACTTCTAAAAACATATATTTTAATACTTCTACTGCTGCTTCATAAGCATATCCCATATGCTGATATGTTGGGTCAATAAACCAGCCTATATCTCTTATATCATCTTCTATTTCTGGTATAGTTATTTGTCCAATTACAGTATTATCTTCTTTTAATTCTATTGTCCAAGTAAAATTAGTAGGATCTGTACTATTTTCTAACTTGGACATTTGATATGGTATTTCTTCTTCCCAATTAAAATGAAGTTTTGAAGTTAAATAGTATTTATTAACACAATCTATACATAAAACATTCCATAATTCTTTTAAGTCTTTTTCTTCTGTTTTATGAAGAATTAGTCTTTTTGTTTCTAAAGTTTTACTTCCAAAATATTTCATTACATATCACCTAGGTATTTAATATAATCTAAATTAAGTAAGTCATTACTTTGTTCTTTTATTTCTTTTAGTAAGTTTTCTTTTACATTTAGAACAAGTTCATAGTCTGATTCAGTTATATCATTAGTTTTTAAAGCATAGTTTAATTCTTCTTCATCTAATATATTTATAGTATTTTCTTTGTCTATTGTTATATCTAAATATAAGTCTATGAAGTATGGTATTTTTGTTTCTTTATCAAGACCACTTTCTTTTATAATATCAAAGTAATATTCAACTAGTTCTTTTCTATCATTTAAGAATATACGAAGAGCATAGTTTTTATTTTTTGGGACTATTTCTATTACATAATATCCATTATCCATTGCGATAACATTATTTTTTATTATAAATGGTTTAGATAATTTTATTAGTTTTTTTATGACAACATATTTATCTTCTTCATCAAGAAAAAATTTTATTTGATACTTTTCTGCTTCATTTAAATAAGTATTACTTAATAGTTTCTTTTTCATATTAATCACCTAAAATGATTATAACATGTTTTATATTAGTATGTTATAATACTTTCTTAAGGAAGTGGTTTGATGGAGAAGTTTATTTTAAGTAAGATGCGTGATAAGAATTTTTCTAAAGCGGTAAATGAAATTTATTTATTGACTGATTATAATAAAAGTCAGTATCCTGAATACTATAAATGGTTTTTTTCTAAGAATATTCCTCGTGTGATTAATGGGAGCGGAGATATTATTTTTTATTTAGATGGTTTAGAAGTTGTTGGAATTAGTATTTTAAAGAATGATGATGAGAAAAAGTTATGTACTTTTATGGTTAATCCTGAATATAGAAAGAAAGGTTACTCTAAGTTGTTATTAGAGGATTCATTTGAATATTTAAAGACAGAGAAACCTATAATTACAATTCCAGAGTTTAGACTTGATGAGTTTTCTAGTATTATTAATGCTTATGGATGGGAAGAGTCTTCTATACTTGATAATTATTATTCTAAAGAGATTGAATTTAATGGAGAAAAAAAATTAATAAAAAGATAGAAAAAAGACTAGTTGTGATATGGCCCCGTTTCTTGGACATAGGAAACGAGGTTCATATCATTTCTAGTCTCTATTTATTTCTTTCTTGTTTTTAAGTATTCTACAAAACCTTTTAATAATTCTTTCTTATTTTCTTTTATCCACGAAATATTACTTAATATATTTAGTGATTCATCATACATCTCATTCATTTTATTTTTAGAATAGTCTAGTGCTCCACATTTTTTTAATATTTCTTGGACTTTTTTTATACTTTCTTCTTGTAAGTCACTAGTCCCATAATACTTTAATAATTCATCTTTATATTCTGTTTCAATTGCATATGAATATAGTATTGTTTGTTTGAATTCTTTTATATCTGATGCTTTGACTTTTCCTGTTTCTTCTGAGTATATTCCTAAAATATCATCTTGTATTTGAAAGGCAATTCCTACTAATTCACCAAATTGTTCAATATCTTTTAACTGTTCACTTGTTGTTCCTGCTAATATCATTCCTGTTGATATTGGACCAATTATTGTATAATATGCTGTTTTTAATTTATAAATACATAAAATATTTTCTTCTAATTCTTTATTTGTTATAAGACAGTGTTTACTATTAAATGGTAATGTAACATCTAATATTTCTCCTTTTATTGTCTTTAATATTGTATCAAGAAAATAACTTAAAACATTTGATAGATTAATATCATCTTTATAAGAGTCAACAATTATTTTACTTGCAAAACTTAATCCATAGTCACCCATACAAATAGCAATTGAATTTCCTAAACTTTTTACCTCAAGAGTATCTGTTGAATAATTCTTATATTTATTATAATTTGCATAATGAATAGTATCTTTTCCTCTTCTTTTTTGATCATTATCAATAATATCATCATGAATTAAAATTGCTGTTTGAAATACTTCATATGCAAGGGCTAGGTCATTACTATAGTTTTCTTTTTCTTTTAAAAGACTATATCCTAAATTTACTAATGTTCCTCTTATAAGTTTTCCATCTGAATTTAAATTTTTAAATAACAATAAATTATCTTTTATAAGTTTGTTGTCTTCTATTACTAAATTATTATTAAATTCATTTATTTTATTAGTTAATATTTCTTTTTCTTTTTTATAATATTTTATAAATTTATCCATTAAATCTCCTTTTACTTTATTTATTTTTAGATATTCTTTTCTCTTCTATTAATATACTTATAACTAATAAGCACGCTCCTATAGTTATTCCGATATCTGCAATATTAAATACAGGAAAATTATAATTAAATATTCTAAATGAAATAAAATCTGTTACTGAATGATTTATAATTCTATCTATCATATTACCAAATATTCCTCCCATAACAAGACCAAAAGATAGTTCTTGAAGACGAGGCATATTCTTTTCTTTTTTTATAAATCTATCTAAAACTACAATTATTAAGGCACTTAATATTACTAAAAAGATTGTACTATCTTGTAATATAGAAAAAGCTGCTCCTGTGTTTTTTACATAATATATTGAAAAGAAGTTTGGAATTATACTTATTAAGTCGTTTTCTTTTAATTTTGTTGTGACTAATAATTTAGTAAATATGTCTATTATAATTACAATTGCATTTATACTATATATTTTTTGATTACTTTTCATTAATCTCTCCTTCTAAAAATTTTATTTTGTCTACTATTATTTGAAGTTCATTAAGTCTTTTTTCTACTTTACCACGTACAAGTAATAAGTTACCTTTTTCTATATTAGAATACTGATTATAAGTTTTTGGAAATATTGTGAATTCTTTACTTCCTGTTTCATCGCTTCCTGTTACAAAAGCCATTTTATCTCCTTTTTTAGTAGTTATTTCTTTTACTTTTTCTATTAATATTAGAGTATCTATTTGTTTTTGGAGATACTTTCCTATTTCATTTAATGATATTGTATGTGGATATTCTTTTTTATAGAATGTTGTTGGATGTTCTGATAAATAGAATCCAAAGACTTCTTTTTCTTTTTCTAAAAGATATGTATTAGGATATTCTTCTTTATATTCAATATCTGGTTTCATTACAAGTGATGGGTCTATATCTTTTGTAAGTTCGGCATAATTAAATAGACTATCTAAATTATAAATTAGTGTTTGTCTGTTATAATTAAATTCTTTAAAAACATTTGCATATATCAAAGTTTCTAATGTCTTTTTACCAAGACCTGCAATATATAGTCTACTGAAACAATCATATATATCTTTAAATATTCCTTCTTCTTTTGCTTTTTTTATTTGTTCAGTTACTACAACACCAATTGATTTTATATTTGATATTGGGTAAATTATCTTATTTTCTTTTACTATATAATTTGAATCACTATTATTAATAGTTGGTTTTTCTATTTCTATTTTATTTGCTTTTGCTTCTAAAATATACTCATTTGTTTTTGTTTCACTACCTATTACATTTGTTAATAAATTAGCAAAAAATATTGTTTTGAAGTGACATTTTAAATATGCCATTTTATAGGCAATTATTGAATATACTACTGAGTGAGATTTGTTGAAACCATATCCTGCAAAATTTAGAACTAAATTAAATAATTCTTTTGCTTGTTCTTTGCTGTGACCCTTTTCTACACTTTTTCTAATAAATTTCTCTTCTTCATTTTTTAGTAAGTCTACTTTCTTCTTCGACATCGCTCTTCTTAGAATATCTGCTTCTCCTAAAGAGTATCCAGCATAAACATTAGCAAGTTGCATAATTTGCTCCTGGTAGATTAATATTCCGTATGTATTTTTTGTTACTTCTTTTAGAGAATCATCTAAGTATGTTACTTTTTCTTCTCCATGTTTTCTTCTAATATATGAGTCTATATTTATGGCTGCTCCTGGTCTAAATAAAGCTATTGCTGCAAAGATATCTTCAAATGTCGATGGTTTTAAATTACGTAAGAAATTTCTCATACCACTTGACTCAAATTGGAATATTCCACAAGTATTTGCTGTTTTAAATATTTCTAGTGTTTCTTTGTCATCTAATGGTATTTTGGTAAAGTCTATTTCTTTTCCATATGTTTTTTTAATATCATTTAAGATATTATCAATTAAAGTTAGATTTTTTAATACTAAAAAGTCCATTTTTAAAAGACCAAATTCTTCTAAATATTCCATAGAATAGCTCGTTAAATATAAATCATCTGTTTTATATAGTGGAATTACTTCATCAAGATCTTTTCTACTCATAATAATTCCTGCAGCATGTGATGATGTATGTCTTGGGAATCCTTCTAGTCTTAGTGCAATTTTAAACATATTTGATAGAAGTATGTCACTTTCAACGTGAGCTCTAAATGCTTGATTTTTATTATAAATATCAATTAATTTATCTTTTGACATTGCTGGAATAAATTTACATAGTGCATCTACTTTATAAATTGGTATATTTAATACTCTTGATGTATCTCTAATTGCTTGTTTTGCAGCCATTGTTCCAAAAGTAATTATTCCGCTTACTCTTTTCTCGCCATATTTTTCTTTTACATAATTAATTACGATGTCTCTTTTATTATCTGGAAAGTCAGTATCAATATCAGGCATTGTCTTTCTTTCTGGGTTTAGAAATCTTTCAAATAATAAATCATATTTTAAAGGATCAATATCAGTTATTCCTAGAGAATATGCAACAAGCGATCCTGCAGCACTTCCTCTACCTGGACCTACTAGTATTTTATTTTTTTTAGCAAATTTAATAAAATCATATACTACTAAAAAATAATTTGGAAAGCCCATTTCATTAATAATTTTTAACTCATAAATTAAACGCTCTTTATAATTGTTTGGAATATTTCCACTTAATCTTTTATTTAATCCAACTTTGCATAGTTCAAATAAATATTCTTTTGGATTAGCACATTCATATATTGGAAGAAGGTTCTCTGATGCTGGAAACACTAGGTTACAACTATCTGCTATTTTCATAGTATTAATAAGTCCTATATTATCAGTTAATTCATTTAAATTCATTATATTTAATTCATGATTTTTAGTATCATATGTTATATCATCAGATATAGTTTTTCCATCTCTTATACGATATAGGTATGGTAATATGTATTCATCATCTAAATTAAGATAGAGACTTTCTCTAAAAAATACTATATTTTTTCTATCAAGTAGTAATTCTTTTTCTTCTTGTAAATTTTCATAGCCTATATATAAATCTTTATAAATCTTTTCTATTTCATTCACTTTATCTTTATAATTAAATGGTAATACTGCTATTATGTTTTTATTATATTTAGATAAATCATCGATAGTTATTTTTCTTTCGTTTTGAATAGTTGACAATTTTATTAGACTTTGGTAGCCTAAATAATCTTTACAAAAGACAATAACTTTATATTCTTCAAGTAAAAGTTCTAATCCAATAACAGGCTTAATATTATACTTTTCACATTTTTTTATAAATTCCATGGTTCCAAACATATTTGTATCAGTTATAGAGATACTAGTTAAGTTTTTTTCTTTTGCAAATTGTACTAACTCATCTATTTTTAAAAGACTTGATAATAAGTTGTAATTTGTTTTGTTAAATAATGGAATATACATACCTAATACCTCCTTTGTTTTTATTTTATCATATTTTTTATTAGTTGTGTTTTTATTTTCAAATATAGGAAAATCACTTATTTTATTTGACTTTATTAGGTTTTTATGGTAAAGTTATAAAGCAGAACGAGTAATACCAAAGGAGGGATAATATGGCAGTTAATATTACTACTAGAAAAGATAATGTAAAAAATTTAAGATCTCATGCTTTAAATTCTACTAAAAAGAGACAAAACTTAAATCTACAAGTATATAGACTTGAAGATGGTACTAAAGTTAGACTTTCAGCTAAAGAAATTAGAACTTTAAAGAAACAAGAAATGGCTGCATAATAATTTGTGCAGTTTTTTTATAATTTATTGCATAGAAAAAGGTTTCAATTGAAACCTCTTTTTTTATTGACATGTATAGCCTTTTGCTAATGCATCTGCTTGAATACTTGCTTTATCTGTTCCTGCAATATACTCTATTTTTGTATATGGTATTGTTTGTTGAGCATCAGGGAACGTTGATAAGTCTAATTTTGAGTAATCTACTGTTGTTGTTATGATTACTCCATCACCGGATGGGGCAACAACTGATTCATATCCTGTTAAAGACATTAAGAATGGTGGAAGTGCTGCTTTAAAGCTAGTTAAAGAATTAACTCCTACAATACTTCCTGGTGTTGGTGCTACTGATGATTTTCTTACAAAATTAGTTAATTTATTATCTTGAAATGTATATACTACATTATATATTTGATCTGTTCCGTCAGCATTATTTAATAAGCTTAGAGTACAATTTAAGGAATCTGTTTGGGTAAGTACTTGTCTTTTTTCTGTTGTACTATTAGAGTTATCTTTAATAGTAGGTTCAGCAGTTAAAGTTTGTACTACGCCAAAAGTTGCCCCAAACATGATAGATAAGGCTCCTATTGCAGCTACTATAATAGCTGGCTTTTTACTTGTAATTCTTTCAAATCTTGCTGCTTCCTCAACGTCTTTCAAGTTTAACACTTGTGTTTTTTGTAACTCTTCTTGTGTCATTTGTTGACTCCTTTGTTGTACTTGATTACGTTGTTGCATATTTTGTTGATTCTGATTCATATACCCACCTCTATCCTAATTACATTATATTAGATAACACAAAAATATTCAAGCAAAAAAATAGCCTTTAGGGGCTATTTTTATATTTTTATTAGTTTTTCTTTCTAGCGTCAAACTTTTTTCTTTCTTCAGTATTTAAAATTCTCTTACGTAATCTAATGTTATTTGGAGTTACTTCTACTAATTCATCGGAATTAATATAATCAAGTGCATACTCTAAAGTAATTGGACGAGGTCTTTTTAATACTACTGTATGGTCTGATCCTGATGCACGTGTATTTGTTAATTGTTTTCCTTTAACAACGTTAACTGCTAAATCAGAATCTCTGTTACATTCACCAACAATCATACCTTCATATACTTCAGTACCTGGTTCAATAAACATAATTCCTCTTCCTTCAAGGTTACCGATTGAATATGCTGTTGAGTTTCCATTTTCCATTGAAACTAAAACACCTAATTTTCTTTCACCAATAACAATATTTTCATATGGAAGATATTCTTTAAATGTATGGTTCATAATACCATAACCTTTAGTCAAAGTCATAAAGTCAGTTGAGAATCCAATTAATCCACGAGATGGTATTGTGTAAAGTAATCTTACTTGATTTTCGAAGTTATGCATACTTTCCATTTTTCCACCACGAACACCTAATTGTTCTATTACTGAACCTACTGAATCCTCTGGTACTTCTATTTGTAATTCTTCATATGGTTCATATTTTACACCATCAATTTCTTTAATGATTACGCTTGGTTTTGATACTTCTAGTTCGTATCCTTCACGTCTCATATTTTCAATTAAAATACCTAGGTGCAATTCACCACGACCACTAACTAAGAATGATTCATTAGTTGCTGGTTCTACTTTTAATGAAACATCTTTTTGAGTCTCACGATTCAATCTTTCTTCAATCTTTCTTGCAGTAACTATTTTACCATCACGTCCTACAAATGGTGATGAGTTTGTTCCAAATGTCATTTGAAGTGTTGGCTCATCAATGTGTAATGGCTCAAGTGGTAAGATATCATTGTTGTTACATACAGTTTCACCTACAGAAATATCTGCAAGTCCTGATATTGCAATAATGTCTCCTGCTTCTGCTTGTTCAATTTCTACTCTATTGTATCCATAGAATCCAAATAATTTTTGGATTCTAAATTGTTTTGTAGTTCCATCAAGTCTACAGCAAGTTACCATTTCACCTGTCTTAATAGTTCCGTTTGCTACTCTACCAATTCCTATTCTTCCAACAAATTCGTTATAATCTAATAATGCTGGTTGGAATTGTAATGGAGCATTTACATCTCCTTTTGGTGCTGGAATTTCTTCAATAATTTTATCAAGTAATTCAGCAAATCCTGGAGTTTGTGTTGATAAATCTGGGTCTAATGAACAAGTATTGTTAATTGCTGATGCATAAATTACATCAAAATCTAGGGCTTCATCATCTGCTCCTAATTCGATAAATAAATCTAATACTTCATCAACTACTTGTTTACATCTTGCACTTGGTTTATCAACTTTATTAATTACAACGATAGGTTTTACTTTAGCTTCAAAAGCCTTCTTTAAAACGAATCTTGTTTGTGGCATTGCTCCTTCATAAGCATCTACTACAAGGATAACACCATCTACCATATTCATGATACGTTCAACTTCACCACCAAAGTCAGCATGTCCTGGAGTATCTAGGATATTAATTCTTACTCCTTTATAATCTAGGGCTGTTGTCTTTGCTAAGATAGTAATTCCACGTTCTTTTTCTAGTGAATTTGAGTCCATTGACATACCACTTAGGTCTTCATTGTCTCTGAACATACCAGAATGTTTTAAAATACAATCAACTAATGTTGTTTTTCCATGGTCAACATGGGCAATAATTGCTACATTTCTTTTTTCCATAATACTACACCTCTCTATGCGTCGCCACTCATTATAACATAAAAAAACTCCTTATACTAGAGTTTTTTTATAAAAAAATCAAAAAATTGCATTGATAAATATAACTAATTTTAAACTATTTAGTAAATGATTTAGCTTTTTTGTTGGGATTTTCTTTTGTGTCTTTATCTGTTACTTCACCATTTTCATCTATTGTATATACTTTATAATAGATATCTCCATTATCTTTTTGAATTCGTACATAATTGCAACATTTAATTACAATATCAGATGAGACACTTACTGCTTTATATTCTCCTTCTTCCATTTCTGGTGTATGAATTAATAAATCAATTATAGAAGATATCTTATTACCATAAACTCCATGTTCTAGATAATCACTTTCTGTTCTTCTTTTTTCTTCTACCGAACCACTTCCATAACCATTGTATGCATAAAATGTTCCTTGGATAAAAGTTTCATTTTGACCTTCTATTTCGTTTTTTCCATTGTAACCAAAATCATCATTTATTGGGAATCCTAACATTAATGAATTATGTATTCTATCATCCATTGTATCTTGTAGTACTCCATTAAATGCTGCATTAGATGCAATTATACTTGTGTCTGTGTGTATGTTATCAATATATACTTTATAATCTTTTGGAAGATTTTCTGTTTTTATTTCCATAGTTAACTTCTTGTCACTAGTTATTGTCCAATTTTCTTCATTTTCTAAATCGCACTTATAATCAATTATTAAATCAAAATTTTCTCCATCTACACTTTTTACTTGTCTATATCCGTTAGTTAATGAATCACTATCAGTATTAGTGTCAATTGTATCATAAATATTAGGAGAAGACATTTCTGTTTCACCACATCCTACTAATCCGCATGACATAGATGCTGCTAAAAGTATTGCGGCTGCTTTTTTATTTAACTTTAAATTTCTTATCATAATAATCTCACTTTCTTTTTTTAATTTCTAGTATAGAAAAAAATATAAAAAAAAGCAATTCATAAAATGAATCACTTATTTTATTTAAAATATTCCAGCTAGAATTAAAGCTATTCCTATGAAGAAAAAGAATATTTCAAAACCAATCATTAATGGATAACTACATAGTCTTTTCTTTTTACCATCTACTTCTATTGTATTAATTTCAATATATGGTACTGGACTTCTTCTATACCAACCAGTTATTTTTGCTTTCTTATTAAAATACTCTGGTGCTTTAAATAAAGCAAATATTGTATCTTGTAATTTTAATGGTTGTCTATAATCTAAGAAAATTATCCCCGTTTCGTCTTTAATAACAAAATCTTCATTAAATATACATCCAGGATTACCTCTACCTATTATTTCTCCTTCTATTGTACATGGAATTGAAGTTATTTCAGATACTTTTACTTCTCCTAATAATTCTTTTACATTAGTTTCTTTATAATCTTTATTTTTATATTTTCTTTTTAGTCTTACATCAAAACAGAATAATACAATAATTATAGAAATTCCCCATAATATGAAACTATTTAGTTTGAAACATATTGAAAGTACTATTGATAAAATTAGTGCGATAAATAAACTTAAAAATGGTAGTATATTAATTAAAACTTCTACTAAAAAATCATCTACATAAGATTCTTCTTGTTGTATGTCAAATGTTATATATGGCTCTTGATTAAATTCTTTACTTCTTTCTGATATTGCAAGTAGTCTTTTAGAAATTAATGGATGTGTTGAATTTAATTGATACCATTTTGCCCATATATTCCACATTTCCCATTTCATAGCATTTTTTATACTTTCTTTATTGATACTTCCATCATTTTCATAACTACATACTACTAGTGATTTTGATGTTTTTGAATCAAATATACCTAGTGCATTTGATTTTGAAACTGAGTGTTTTTTATTTGAATCTTCTGTTGTAGTTAGTCCGTATCCTACTTTTACTAACGCTTGGGCAAGGGCATTTGGATTTTTATTTACATCTACTGAGAAATAATCAGCATTATATTCTCTTGTTCTTGATAACCATAAAATAATATAGTTACTTAACAAATATAAAATATAAGCAACAACACCAATTATTTGTCCATATTTACTATTATTATCATTGTCACTGCAACAGATTTCATATATTCCATATAAAAGTAATGGAACTAATTCAGCAACTGTCATAAATAACATATCATAGTGTACGGCATGTCCTAATTCATGGCCAACTACCGCTTTTACTTCTTCTTCGTTAAGTAACTCTAAAATTCCTCTTGTAATAACAATTCTTGCGTTGTTTTTTGTATGTCCATAAGTGAATGCATTAGGTGAACCATCATCAATATATCCAATACGTGGATATTTCATATTATTTTCTTGGCATACTTGATTAATAAAATTCTTTAAATATTCAGGTATTTCATTATCAAACTTTGCTTTGTAAAATAGTTTCATTACAATGTCTGTAATAAATGGCGATACTAAGAATTGAACTATAATTATAATAGTACTTATAATTATTCCATATATTACAGGACTACCGGTTAATATCGTAATTAAAATAATTACGGCTGAGAGTAAACAATATAGTGCAGTTATTGTTAATAACGATATCCCAAATAAACTTTTTTTCATAACATTTTACTCCTCTCCTATTATAGTTTTATTATACTCTTATAAATTTTTTTAAACAACAAAAAAGAATTAATTATTCATTAACTCTTCAATATAATTATTTAATTCAATATATTCTTTCTTATGAAGTTCATTTAATATTTTATGATGTTCTTTTATAACTCCTCCTGGAAATGACTTCAACATTTCATAATCGTTATCATTATCTCCTATTACTCTTAGTAAATTATAATTTAGTTTTTCAATATCAAATAATCTTCTTATGGCAACTTCTTTATTAACTCCTTTTTCAATTATGTTAACATGAAATCTACTAGCATATATATGAATATCTACTTTTTCTTTTACATTTTTTACTATCTTTTGTTTTTCTTCTGCATCAGTACAATTAACTACTATTTTTACACAGTCACTAGTATTCGTTGTTTTGTTATAACCATCGTCTAAATAATAGTCGGCATTCATATTTTCTAGAATAGGAATTGTTTTTTCAATAGTTTCTTTATCTAAATTGATGGTATCAAGACAATAATCAACATTATTAAATATCTTCGCACCATCTTCACAAATTAAATAACTATAAGGAATTTTATATTTATTAAGTAATAGTTTTAAATCAGAATAATTTCTACCTGTTATTATACAAAATATATTTCCTTGAGATATAAATTTTCTAATTGCTTCACTATTTCTTATATTTTTTTCTTCATCGTCTAAAAAATAAATTGTATTATCAAAATCACTTGCTAGTATTTTCATATTATCGCCTACCTTTCATCTAATAATAGTATACAATATAAAATCTTGATGTGTAAAACATCTTTTTCTATACTTTTTGTTCTTTATCTTATTTTGCATAATAATTTTGAGAGGTGTATTATAGAAAAAATATTGAAGAAATTGAAAAAATAAAAAATAGAAATAAAAGAGTTGAACTTGATAAGAAATGGGAAACTTGTTGGACTAGAAGAATATGTATATTAACTTATATTGTTGTTGTATTTTACTCTTTTTTAATAAGAGAATATGACAATATATTTTTAAGTTCATGTGTTCCTGTAATTGGTTTTATTTTATCTACTTTATCTTTAAAAGTAGTTAGAAAAATATGGGAAAAAGGAATAAAATAATAAATATGAATAAAGTAATTAATGTTGTTTTAATTTGTAATAATTATGATTTAGCAATTAATATACAAAATATTTTATTAGATAAAAAGATGATTGCTGGTTGTCAAATGATAGAAATTAATTCTAAGTATTTTTGGAATAAAGAATTATTTAATAAGACTGAGTATAGAATTGATATGAAAACAATTGATTTATTGTACAAAAGTATTTATGATGAAGTAAGAAAAGTTCATAATTATGAAGTTTTTGAACTAAGTTATTATGAAATTAATGCAAATATGGAATTCATAACATGGGTAAATGAGAAAGTTAGACAAGTAACAAGTATATAAAACAAGTAGATATAAATAATATTTATTTGTTTTTTTTATTGATTTGTATTATAATATGCGAAAAAAAGGAGGGGTTTTTGTGCGTGAATTTAAGGAAATTTTTGAAGAATTGGGTTATACGTTCCCTAGTGCAGATGTTTTAGAAGACGTTTATACCTTTTATAGATATTATAATAATGAAGCAAATAAAGGTGTATCGGCAATTTTATTAGAAGGAGATCCAGGTTGTGGTAAAACTTTTTTATCTGAGGTATTTCAACAATATTTAGGAAAAGATACAGAATATATTTATACACAATGTGTTGAAGAGACTAATAGTGATAAGTTAATTGCTACTTACAACGTTCCTGCTATTGTTAAAGGAGACTCTGATAAGGCTATTGCTGAAGGTATTCTTACTAATGCAATAATGCTTGCTAATGCTGGTAAAAAAGTAGTACTTACAGTTGATGAGTTAGATAAAGCAAGAGAACAACTTGATTCATACTTCTTAGATTTTTTACAAAATGGTAAGATAGAAACAGCAGATAATAAAATTTTATCTTTAACTGAGGAAGGAAGAAAAAATCTTTATGCAATATTTGCTAAGAATAATGAAAGAGATTTACTAGATGCCTTACTTAGAAGATGTTCTGTAATTAAATTGCCACCTATGCCACCAGTTTTAGCTTATAAAACTTTACTTAGAAAATTTGAAAATAATAAGCATGATCCAAAATTTTTAAAATTTATTTGTAAAGTATATGAAGCAATATATAATGAACAAATGAATAGTAATGAAGAATTACTTAATAGACTACCTGCCCTACAAGAATTGATTTTAGCAATAAGTAGTGATTATGAATTATATTCAGATGGAATAAGTAGTACTAGAAGAATTAAAAGTTTAATTAGAAAACTTGGAAAAGATGATAATAGTCGTGAAATAATTACAGATATTCTTACTAAAAAGTTTAAATATCAAAATAAAGAAAGTAATTATACTAATGAGACACTTAACTTTGATATGGATGATCCAAATGACTATATGAATACAAGAGATAAAGAAAGTTTAGTTGATCAGTATATAGAAAAGAAAGATAATGGCGAATATATCTTTGAAGAAGATGAAATGGAAGACCCAATGAAAGATATTGCTAATATTCTTGATAATATGAAAGATGATCAATCTCTTGTATTTATAGATAAAGCAAATAAAGAAAAAATTGTGGAACTTGGAACTATCACTCATGATAATCCACAGGCACTTGACTGTTTATTTAATCAAGTAAAATTTAAAGGAAATCCTAATAGTAGATTTGGTTTTCTTGACTTTGATGGAGATAATTTTGTAGGTTTAATGAAGTATAAAAACACATTAATATTAGTTGCAAATAAAGAATATGTTTCTCCAAAACTACTTATGAGAGCACTTTTCTCTATTATGACAATAATTTGTGATGCAAATAATAATCCTGATTTTAATCATTATTATTTTTCTGAATTAAATGCTTCTGATTTTAAAATTACTGGAGTAAATGCAAAAGTATTATCAAATTCTCCAAAGATGGTTTTAAATAAAATGAAAAGTGTTAATGGTGTTATGACTTATAATGCGAATAACTTAAAGATTACTCATGATGATTCACTTAATATTAATTATTTTAGATATTTACAAAGATATAGAGCAGAACCTATTTTTGATGTTGTAAAGAAATTATGTGAATTTAATCCTGAACTTGCAATTCCCGCATCATTTATAAATGCGAAAAAGTTTAACCCTGATAGTTTTGATGGATTAAGAGATAGTGATTACTATAAATATGAAAAAGCAAGAGCTCAAGAATATGAAGATAAAGGTTGGACAGTAACATTTGAAGAAATGGAACCTATGCATTTAACTATTGGAAAATTGGTTACAAAACGTGGAGATTATTATTGGGATGATAAAACAGAATATATAGAAAAAGAAGATGATTATGTATTTGAATATGAATGTGAAAAAGACTATGATAACAAAACTATTCATATGTATCCTAAATATAAATTAAATGGTGAGTATGTATTATACACTCAAGAAAAAGACTTTATGGAGAATGAATCTATTAAACAATTAGACCCATTTCAAAAAGAAATTGCTATGATGGCAAGAGATATATTTGGTAACTTTATTCCTATATTTTCAAGCGAAAGAAACCCTGACTACTTTTCAAAACTTACTATGTCTCAAAAAGGAAGAATTGTTGATAACGAACAAGATAGAAGAAGAATTCCTGGTATATCACAAGATATTACTGAAGAGGATGACTTTACAAAATATTATAATTCATTAGCAGAACCATGTTCTTTAATTACACCTGAAAAAGTATTTAGAAAGAAATAATTTATGGATAAAATACCTAGTTTAGATAGTTTATTAGATTATGGTGATGAATATAAATATCCGGATTTAATAACTAGCGATTATTTTGTAATCGATAAAAAAAGACAAGAAAAAAATAATCAAAATAATAATAACAATAAAAATAATAGTAATGATAATTCACCTACTGACAATAATCAAAAAGAACAAGACAATTCAAATGATTTTAGTAATGAAACTCAACAAAATCAAAATAATTCAAATACATCTGATGTAGATAGTTCAGAAAATAATGATTCTATTTCTGATACAGATAGTAAAAGTAGTTCTGATAATTCTTCAAATGATAATTCTTCACAAGAAAGTTCTAGCTCTTCTGACTCTGACAGTTCAGAGAATAATGAATCTAATTCTGATACAGATAGTAAAAGTAATTCGGATAGTTCTTCTAATGATGAGTCTTCACAAGA
>OLHE01000384.1_pt1 | contig 38359 bp, 29 predicted proteins | sample 1605821 | NCBI WGS metagenome assembly OLHE01 (sample SAMN03283250) | human gut metagenome | biome: human-associated habitat; material: feces | host: Homo sapiens | place: USA | collected 2013
TCCGTCTCCATTATCGCTTTCCCCAACACAGCTCCTCCGTCACGGTGTCGGGCCGCTGTCATTGCGCCTACGACAACAAACTCTCTTCGCATTTCCATTTCCGCTTCCTCATCGACACGTCCGTTTCTCTCCGGTGTCGATTCGCTTCAATTCCAATGCGCCCCGAAACCTCCGCTTGCTTTTCCGAGCCGTCAATGCCGGGATGCTGCGCTTCCTCCTCCAATCGCACGTGAGCCATACTGACAGGCACATTCTTCCCACCCATAAGAGGAAGAAGCCGACAACATTCCACGCCCACGGCAGTTCTCTATTATCCGTCTGCGACGCTGGCCCCAACCCCAGGCCGATGTGCGGTGCGCCGCCTGACTGCTTCGCTCCGGCAATGTCGGCGACCGCTTCACTCACTCCGAGCAGCCCACGGCTTAGGGCAAGGGCAGGCCGGCTTACTGTCTGCGGTGCAAGCTCCTCGACAGAAAGCCTGTCGCTCCGCTGCGCTACACGACACCTGCCATTTGCTCTAATCCTATTGTGGGCAACTCCGAGTTCCTTCCACTCCTTCGCTGACATTCACCTCCGCTTCGCGCCCTGCGTCATCACCGCACATAGCCATCGTTCAACCCCTCGACTTGATATGTCTATCGGCGTCAAGGGAGAGCGGAGTGCTGTCGCATCATCGGCAAAGCCGCTTCACTCCGTGAAGAACGTCAATTCCCACGTTGCGGAAATTTGACCTTCACGGCAGCGATTTTACCGCGCATTGGGTGGGGTGGTCTGCATATTCCGCGAGGCTGAAGTTGAATATGGCAAACATGCGATAGCGCAATGGGGGGCTCTCCGAGGGCCAACAGGGGACGGAAACCGTCCCCCGCACCCCTTAAACCGCTCATTCTTCGTACTTTACAATCTTCAACTCAGGGAGTGAGTTGAATTTGTTTGGAAAATCACGTTAAAAAGTGTTTAATCGCGGCAAATCAGCGACCTCGCACCACAGCGATTTTACCACCCTTTCTGCATATTCCGCGAGGGCGAGGGAGGGAAAGACGAAAAGAAGGCGTAGGGCGGTGGGGGGTGTCTGAAGCCACAACGGGGGCAAGCCCCCGTAACCCCCAATGGCTTGAATTTCAATACAATTTGAATTTCAAGCCACTACAAATCGCGGACATCTTAAAGACCGCAATTTGCAGAATAACAGCGGATAACGCAAAACTGACATTCCACGTTATCCGCTGAGATATATTCTCGGCTCGATGTTATCTCCAATTTTAAAGCTGTACCGACTCCGAGAATTTTTACGTGATAATCTGATACGACAGATTTTCCGAAAAAAATTGCCGGTGGCCACCATCCCAAAATGATGACCACCGGAATAAGCGAGTGCGCAAAAAACAGTCTGTAAATCGTATATCCGGAGCTGTCAAACTTCCAAACCTGCATTCTTGCAGAGATAGAAGAATGTGCCTATGCCTATCCGACGATTGGAGCGGAGAAGATTGTTGAACTTGCGGTCGCACTCTGCGGCATTATATTTCTGATTCTGTGCGCTGCACAGATGGAACCACTGCCGACCGCTTTCTCCGAGAGAGGATAAAGCGGCACCAATCTTCATCCAGTCATCATAGCTGCCGGTCAAGTCTATGCCACGATTTGCTATCTCGCGGCATAACTGCATAACCTTGTCTTCGGCATCAATGCCGCTGAAATTATAAGTGTATGTAGGTCGAACAGGCTTCGGCTCGTGATATAGTCCTTCATACGGTTTTGCACTCAGATTTATATACTGATGCAGGTCGAAGCTCTGACACCGCAGACGGCTTACATCACCGCATGCACGGTCTATGACAATGTCGAGTGCGGCAAAGTCGCGCACAAGTTTCTCGAAGTGTGCCTTGTGCGCTTCCGGATATTTCAACGGTATGATCACAAAATATCCGTTGCCGCTGACTGAGCGTGACGCATAAGCGACTTCCTCCAACTGTGAGAGGGTATCTTCGATAAGTGTATTGAAGTTGGCTATATGCGGATTGTCTTTCCCATCAATGTCCACGCATATCAATCCGCTATGTCGCACAAGATTGCCAGCAGCCCGTGTCGGTGAGAAGATGCCGCTGATTGTTGCCTGCGGCAACGAAAGCTTTATCTGCTTGCGCCTGTTCTGGTCGGTGCATGAGCGAAGCTCTTGTATGGCATCATATTCAACATTGTTCAAGAACTCAAACAATGTCGAAATGTGCCCCTTGGTATCTCTGACACCGCGATAGACGCTGATTTGTATATCTTGGAATTTCATTTTTGCATCGGGATTTGGAGGTTAAGTTAATTTTTGGCGTTACTCATTATTATTCAATTATTTGTGCGTTTAGTGGACTTAACCTCTCTCGAAATTTTGAAAATATGTCAAGGTTAACGTGAAGTTAACGCCCTCTCAATAGTTTATGCGCTGTAATCTAATGAGTTATGTGGCGCATTAACCTTAACCTCATTTTTGATTCATGACTTTTGAGACGTAGGCCGGAGATTTGCGTATCAGACGGGCGATTTCACCCTGCGAGATGTCCGGGAATTTCATCTTCAATGCCCGCAGTAACTCGGCATTGGTCATCTCCCAAGGAGGCTTCACTTCGGGCGCTTCGGTGAGCTTGGCATACACCGTCAGCGCCATGTGCTCGAAGTAGTCCATACAACGCACTGCATACTCCATAGTACTTTCGTGAATCACTGAATAATCGGCGCGTTGTCCCTTTTCTTCTGCGACTTCAAGGGCATGGACTATTCCGGCATAACGGAGCACCTGAATCTGTAGTTTGCTGTATATGGATGCTATGTAATCGTTGTCGGTCTGCCGCTTCTTGCTTTGCAGGGCGTTGTAAAAGGTGTTATATACCCGGTCGGCACCTTCGCTGAGCGTAACAATGCCGTCGGTGCAGCGAAAAAGTGTTGCCGGTATTTCATCTCCCGACCGATAAATGCCACGGTATAGAAGCGTGACTGTGTCCTCCCACTCCTTGGCAATCGCATAAGGAAGTGTCTCGTGGCTACGGTCGGGATAATCGATATCCTCGGCAAAGCAGAACAGAAAGCGCTGGTTCAGGCCGTTGGTCATATACAGTTCGCTTCCGAATGTTGCCCGGAGCAAACCGGTCTGCAAGTCGCCGATGATATTGCAGAACGGATCCTTTATTAGCATGGTATATCCGCTGCGTCTGTCAACCTTGATGTCCTCGCAGTCGAACAGGCGCAGAAGTTTTGAGATACCTGCCGTGCCGCCGTTCTGATACTGGTTTTTGGAATCGAACATTCCTTTGAGTTCGGGATAGATGCCGATGGCACCTCGCTTATCGGAATAGGGCTGCTGACTGTCCTCATCCTTTTTATTGTTCAGATAAAGGATCTCGCTACGGCGTTCATCGGTGCAGTCATCGATTACAATAGCCTTGCAGCGCGGCTCATTTCCATCCCTTTCTTTTGCAGGTACGGCAAGATATGCCGCGAGTTCTGTCTGATAAGCCTCGTAAAGTTCGGCATCTATCTTGCGGAGCGGCGCTGAAATCAGCTTTATCGGATATGACTTGTTGCTGCCGCTTCGAGCGACGAACACAAACCACAGTACGAGTGAGTTCTTGTATTTACCCTCGTTTATTTTGATTTTCTTGCCGGTGGCCGTTGCTGCCGTGGCAAGCACCGAGCAGGTGACGAACTCTCGGGGACAATGATATATCTCGCATACCTTCTCAATATAGCGGATAACCGAGGGCGGCAACCCGTCAATGGGCAGTTCGGGGCCTCGCTTGTTAAGCGAAATTTTTCCGGGCTTTTTCAATCCGTCAAAGGCCGGTAATGCTACAGACGCAGAGTCCTGTGCATGCGTTGAATCAGGTATAGCCATTGCATCTTGATTGGTAAGCTCGTTTTTCTTGGGAGTAAAATCTTCAGCCATTGTTATTCCAGCTTTCCTTTTTCAGTTATTGCCTCCACATCGGAGCGACGATAACGGCGGTGTCCGCCAATGTCGATTTTCTTTAGGAAGCCGCTCTTATCCCAACGATGAAGTGTCATCTTAGATACTTTAAGCATCTCCGACACCTCGTCGATGGTCAGCAGTTCAACGACCTTTCTTTCTGCCGCAGCGGAATTTAATGCTTGAACTACGCCGCTGACGATTTCCCCTGCGAACTCCGAGAGGTCGCCTGCATTTACTTGTAGGATTGTCCCGGGAGCTGATTTCACAAGCTCCAGTAAAATTGAATTGTGTTCTCCCATAGCTCAGCGACGGTTAATTCGGTGAGATTTCAGATAGTTGTCGAGGTCGCTGCGGAGAACGTAGATTTTGCGTCCGGTTTGCGAGAAGGGAATGACACCCTGGTCACGATAGTTTTGCCAGGTCTTTGACGAGACTCCGAGAATCTTCCGTGCTTCTTCTGAGGTGAGCCACTCGTCTGCAGGCTTCGATGTCGCACCCTGAATGTCTGCTGCTCGATGAACCACCTCCATGATTTCATCGAGAGTTTCCTGGGGAAGTACGACCATTGTCATACCTCCTTTGAGCTGATTGTTCTGAGATAACATTATATTGTAATCGTAGACAGAATTACGAAACCGCAACTTTACAGTTTACGTCCTGTTTTACGATTACAAAGTTATCCCGCACTAAATCAATGAATTGGATATAAGCCAAGCAAAGAAAAACAGTAGAATCTGCTTTCAGAATCTACTGTCAGAATTTTAAGTAAAATTTCTCGACTTTAATATGACGTATAATTCAAATTTTTTACAGGTCATCTTCTTGTCTGAAGGATTCAAATATTTCCCCATCTTTATCGCGCTTCTGCACCTGATTGATACGGAACTTGATTGCTTCCGAAATTTCTTTCCGAACATTCAATGACACCGTAGTATCATATTCCGACTCGGATACATAATGGAAAAATTTAGCCAGACGATACAAAAACAGATGACGTTGTGTTAAAGTCATATTTGTGGGCCATACTATAGCATTATATGCAAGATAGTAGAACAGACTCAAATCTGACTCATCTTCATAACTTTCTATGCTGGAATTGATGGATGCTAAGATTTCATGAAATTCATCTCCGGCACCTGCGCAGATTAAATCTGCCCATGTATAGGTTTTATCAATATTGGCTCCCGGACAAAGATATGGATCTGTATCATGGAGCATCTTCAAAGCCAAAGCAACCGCTTTCGCCAATATCTCCGTTGAAGCGGAGTTTATGGTGACTTTCTGATGTTTGAATTTGGCGGACTGAATCTGAAAATCGCCGCCTTTTGATATCAATTCATATAACGGCGTCAAATCTCGCATCGCCTTAAATCGTTGAATATCTTCCTTATATTCCGAGTCAAACGTATCGCCATGGTACCACTCTATGTCATCCCGGTACAGAAGCAAGGAATCCAGTTCCGGCATCGCGATGAAATGGCCGCCATATTTTTCGAGGACAATTTCCCTTGCAGGCGTCTTATCATCCACAAACTCATCGATAAATACCTGCTCTAACTGCAGCATCAATTCTCGTTCATCTCTGAGCACGTATTCACGAAATTTCAATATCTCAGATGATTTCTCTTCCGAGTAAAAATCAATTAAGGCATTGTGCAGGCCATTATAGCGGTGAAAAACATATTGGAAGTCATTGTTTTTCTGAAAGTCTGCGCGAGTGATACACTCACGGACTTCCTGAAATTTTTCAGCATTCAGAAACGCTTCCAATTCTATAACGGCTATCTCCGACAAACCGTCATACTCATATCCGGACGTCTCAAGTAAATCGAGGTCTAAATCAACAGCTCTAGACATACGATAAAATGCATCGCAAGTCAACGCCTTCAATTGCTCAATTATATCTTGTGGAGTTAATGTATCCCATTTTCCGACCGTCCAGTCTGCCGGAATTACGATGCCGTAGCCTTTCTTTTCTTTATTCATGATTACCAGCAGTATATTTCTGATTGGGATGGTTGCGCATCTCGGGGATAGTAAAGCAGATACGTCCCTCTTTCAACAACTGTGCAATGTATCTGGTTTTGATGTGAGCTGCATCCATCTGAAATATGGTCACTAACTCATATGCGCTATGCGGACTATAAGCACATATATCTACAATTAGTGCTTCTATTATAGTTTTGGGATTACGAGCTTTCAGATTGTAAATTCGCTCTTTAATGTCGTTTGGGAGGTTAGAAAGTAACATTTGCCTATCTAATTCTTCTGGTGCTGTAACTGCATTACCAACTGAGGTTACTGCATTAGAGGGCGAGGTTACTGCATTAGCACCTGGGGTTACTGCATTAGCACCTGGGGTTACTGCATTGGCACCTAAGGTTCGTGCATTATCCTCCGAGGTTGCATTATTAGGCGTAGAGGTTGCAGCATTAGCCTCATACATCTCCAGTAATGTAGTAGATGGAGTATAATAGGTGTTCCGGCCCTGTCCATTCATCTTCAATAGACCGAGATTTTCGAGCCTCTTCAGCGAAGCACTGGCTTCACGGGCCGAGACACCGGAGAGCTGCCGATAAGTTATATTATCAATAGCGCCAACCTCTCGCAGGAAAATGATTGCGGTCTTTTGAGCATCATTCAATTCTGCCAAAAGTCTGTTTGAGGCAAGCCAACGAACATCTTCCTCCGGCATGAAATGATGCAGGAGTATTCGCGTTGTAAATGTGTTGCGACCGCAATCCGAATCAAACGTAGGTGGCATCATTCCAGCTTCTTTCATCAATCGGCGCATGGTGCTGATACCGGTACCTTTTGCCTCGGCAAGTTTAGTCTCGTGGAATATGGAGCCGATTGTTGGGTTACGCATTTCCGACCCAGGTTCACCAAGTGTTTCTGCGGGTTTCAATGAGAAACCGGGATTGATTATTTCGATACGATTTGAATATCTGATAATCTGTATAGGCCTGTGAACTCGAAGCGACTGATGTACCAATGCGTTAACAATTGCCTCGCGCAAAGCATCTTCAGGAATACTAAGCGGGCGTCGGGCCTGCAGGCTGCCTGCCGGTATTGAGAAACCTCTTGGCAGGTCGTCGGCTACAGCATTGAACGCACGATTAACCATCAGCAACAACGGGCCTCGCATATCAATCGACTGAAAACGATTGTATGGGTCCTCAACCCATTTCGTGCCGGTAACACGGATATAGTCAACTCTGACAGCGGGCATCTCTCGCCGTAGCGACATCTGTTTACCAAATACCAACAATCCGGTATTTGTCAGTTTCCAACTACCATCCTTTGCTTTCTTGACAGCCTTGAGTGAACGTAGCATCTCAATGTCGGGCAATTTCAATTCTTCAGCATCAGGGTCGACCTTTGCCCGCAGTTCTCGATATATTCTCACTGCGTTCTCATCAAGGTCTTCCAAATCGGTATCCTCAGCGATAGCGGTGTCGAAGTTGTCTGCTTCGGTATAGAATACATGCAAATCTTCCTCTGTGCATCGCTGGTCGGTTGATCCGATTCTTCTCCAGGCACCGCGTGGCAATCCCTCGTTCTTGAAAAATAATGGTTTATTTTTGAAATCGAGTTCCGGAACCTCTACGACAATTACGCGCTTCCCTTCTATAGACTCAACCGTCACAATTGGCCTAACCGGATGATTGAACATTGATGCACACTGCGACGACAAATCCTTCTGAAGTTTGTCTGGGTCTTCAACTCCAGTTACTTCATACGGTTTTGCCGAGTCGAATGTCTCGGATACGCCTATTAAGATTGTGCCTCCATCCAAATCGGGTTCATTGGAGAATGCACAAATTGTTTCGAGCACGCTCTTATCAATTTTTGTGGTGCATTGTTTGGCCTCAATCTTGACATGCTCATCAAGTTCGTTCAGTTCATTTATATAATTAGTCGCTTTATTCATTGGTAGGTGCGGAGTGTTTGATATGCAAAGTTAGTGATAATTTGTGAATTATCGGTTGTCACTTGTTTATAGCCGCAATGACAGCCATAATTTGTTCGGGCGTCAATCCTTTGAGCAAAGCGATTGCTTGTTCTTCTTTAGACATTCCTTCTTTAACTTCGTCCGCAGACTCCTTAGGTTGCTCTTCTTCCTTCTTGGCAAAAAGATTGCAAAGGGTCGCATCAGTACGAGCTGTATTAAAACTGCCCATATATCGTTCAGTTGTGGCAAGATTGCTGTGCCCGAAAATGTCTTTGATAGCCCCACTTTCGGTTCCTGCCTCCTGCGCTATATGTGCAAAGGCATGACGGCTCATGTGCATAGTTAGATTGGTCGTGACCTCAGCCTTATCGGCAATCTTTTTCAGATACTTGTTTATAAGCGCATTCTTTGCCGACACATGACGGTAAAGTTCATGCACCAGTTCGGGTTTCATTCTGTCCTTATCGGCCAATGTAACATATTTTGCATACAGCGCGTCATTGTCGAGCAGTGGAAAGATATACTCGTCAGACTTGACGCCGTCATGATGATAATGTTTAAGAATTTCAACTGCTTGAGGCACGAGTATAAGGTCCCGGTCCTTATGGTTCTTACCCATCTGATAATGAAGGCGGCCCGATTCCGTAATATTGCGCCAGCGCAACTGAATCAAGTCAGCCGCTCTAATACCGGCGCAATAGTAGCTGAACAAGAAATAATTCTTGACATGCCAGATAAGTGAGCCTTCTTCCAACTCCAAATCGATGATGCGGTCCATCTCAGCCGGTTCCAGTTTTTCCTTTTCGGTCTTGACGCCATGATATTTGAAAACAAGGAACGGATTCTTTGAAGCGTCCATGATGCCACATTCAATGGCACGGTTGACCAATGTGCGAAATATATTGAACTGCACCTCAATTGTGTTTGGGTGGAGCAATTTGCCTTTCTCCTTTTCGTTCTCCCACTTATGGAGGAAGTTGTCGAACTTTGTTAACAGATCAACCGTCAGGTCTTCGATTGTAATATCAGCCATACGGCGTTTTTTTCGGAATGCATCAAGTTTGTTGATGAGTCCGCAATACTTACGCCAGTTGCGCCAACTGCCCTTGTCGTAAATCATCTGAGCACGTTCTCGCGCAAACGTCATGAATGACGGCACTACAACCTCCGTGTTCATCTCACGGGCGATAGCAACAGTTGAGACTTCACCGGATTTATCCAACTCTTTATACGTTTCTTTAGCTTTAGCCAAGATGTCGGCAAGTTCAGCATTCAGCTTTTTTGCGTCGCGCACACTGCCGCGCACCCAATTCTCGCCCTTGCATTTCGCGTTGAAGTCAGAAGGACGAGATAATTCAATATTGGTTTTGATTTTCTTACGTTTCCCGTTCACGGTCACACGCAGATAGATCACATACGTTTTGTTTTTGGTCGGCTTATCATTAAGCTCGAATCGGAAGGATGCCATAATTAACAGCGCTTTTGAGGTTGAAAATCTTCGATGTGCAAATTTACAAACAATAATTTTTACGGGCAAATCTACGGGCAAATTGTTTACTTTCTACCTCATTTTAGTGCCCCGTAATAACTTTAACATATTTGTAAGGCGTTGTTATACTGTATATTTAGAATGTAATTGGAAGAAATAGGAAGAAATAATGTGAGTTCTGTTCTGGGCACCCCAAAAGCGACTTAACAAGGTGATAATCACTGAGCTAAGTCGCTTCTCTTATTTTATACAGGCAATTTACAGGCAAAATTCAAATATTCCGCGTAACTTTCGCAGTCCAATACGCATAGAAAGCATTAGAGAGTAAGGCTATTCTTCCTCATAGTAATATGAATAGTCGATGCCCTTCATAAACATCTCGCGGTCGTTGATTTTGTCGGTCAGCGCACCTTTGAGCAGCGCTTTGATATGTGTGGAATCGACGACGCTCTCACGCATTGCTGTCAGATATTCATTCTTGTCAATCCGGCTCCAGTCAACGCAGCGTTTGAGCGAGCGACGTAGCATCATGTCGAGCCAGATGCGCGTGCTACGTCCATTGCCCTCCATAAACGGATGGACCACGTTCATCTCCACATATTTGTCTGCGATTTCATCGATAGTGGTTTCCGGCATACGTTCAATCGTCGGAATGATGGTCGGGAAATGAAGGCAGTTGGCAAACGTGAAACCACCCTTCGATATATTCTTATTCCTTATCTGTCCGGCAAACTCATATAAGCCGCCAAAGAGATAGGCGTGAATCTGCTGTAGGCATTTCATGCTGCCCGGCTCCAGAGAATTGAGCAATCCGCTTTCAAACAATGTGTATGCCTTTTTGCGGCTCTGCCCGGCAATAGTGTTATCGCTGTATGTAAACCAGTCAAGGAATTTGCTTGCCCGGTTATTCGGATAATGCTTGGCAAGAATAATCACACCCTCACTGTTCAGCACATCGGCAATACGCCGTTTGCCATCCGGAGCCTCGAACTTGAACCCGTGAGTGAGACTCACGAGTTGAACGTCCTCTTGTTTCAGCTTACGCTTAAGCCAACGCCAATAGTTGCCCGCTTTTGTATAGTCCGGCTCATCATTGATAGCGCGCACCACATCCGTAGCCGAGAACCACCAGCAGTTGTTCTCGTCATCCCAGACCGCTCTCACCTCGCGGTCATTGAAAAACCGTATCGACTTCTTACTCATGATGAATTATATTTATTAGTGCTGTATTCAAAAGCGTAAATTAGAATATTTACCCCAGTCTACACTTATACCGCGCTTTTCAATTTCATCACGAATAAGAATATTTGATTCTCGTGACTTTCTACGATACCATATCTGCCCATTTGAATTACAGCCATCCAATAATTCTAAGAGCAGGTCATCTGACAGGGACGTTATTCTGAGAGCTATAATCTCATCAAAATACCTATCAGCTTCGTCATATGACCTACTACCTAAAAACTGGTTTACGGCAAATTGACCAATTAGGTGTGTATTGTCCGTTTCGTCTAAATATGAGATGATATAATTTGAATCCGATATTTCAATTGTATTAAGTCCTAATGTATAAGTTTTAATATCGCCGACTTTGAACAATGAAATATTTTCAAGATGAAATTTTGAGAGCTTATCGTCTAAAATTTGCACTGTATCTGCGCTTAGAGAACGATAAGATGCAGGACTTATATTAAAGAAGCGAACAATGCTCTTCATTATGTCTTTGTTATCTAAATTCAATTGTGATTCTAAAATCTTAACATCATCTTTTATCCGTTGCTCAATATATTGTCTATTTCGTAACAAAATATTATACATTGCCCAACGATTTACCTTTCTATTTAGATTGCATCTTTCGTCCGTTAGTTTGAATACGAGTTTCCATAATTTTTTTAAAATACGATACTCCTCTTCTGCATTGTGAATGGCATCAAAGTACTTAGAATTAAGATATTTCCCTAAATCCTTATAGTTTAGAAAACTTGTTTTATTCTTTTCTATATCTTCAACTAAATTCTCAAACATATTTTTATTACCATGAAGGGAGGACTTTATTAGGACATCGGTAAGAGCATTTGTAATGTGACCATATACCGCCTCCTTTGAAGGTGTAAAAAGTTCAATCGAATTTTTCAGAATTGGATGAGCACATAAATTCCTCTCATTTCTTAAAGCCTCTATATGAATTTTAGTGGAGGCGTCTACAACATATCTCGAAGCAAACATTTCATCGACTATAACTCTTTCCCATTCTGGCGAGGTTGGATTGGCATCCTGGAGCTGTTCTATCTTAGATAAAATACCTTGAGCCCTTGAATCGTTAAACCGGTCTTTTAGTTCCTGTAATTTTAGGACTAGATCACATATCACAACACTATATAACAGTGTTACGGCAGCCCTATAGTTGCCATTGTAATAAGAACTGATTATTTCAGAAAAATATAGTTTTGTATTCTTCTGACTGATTAACTCTTCTAATTGAGATAAATCTATATTATGTTTCATCCTCAATTTAATTTGGCATTTCTTGGATTACTTCTCCATTAAGGAGTTTGCCGTTGGCATGTTTATTACGTTTGATACCATCGGAACCCCATGTTCCCCATTGCTTAAAAAAGAAACGTGCTCCTTGCTCTTCGACTTGTCTGCGGATATTCAAAACCCATGATTCCTGCATAGGACGTGCTTTAGGGCCGCTTTCACCGCCTACAATTACCCAGTCGATACCGGTTAGGTCAAGATTGCCCAAATCTTCAACTAAAGGTTCGCAAGACAGGAATTTGACCGAAGCTGGCAAGTGGCGTAAACAGTCAATTCTAAATCGAGAAGACTGAGCTTCGACAGTAACGCCAAGCCATACATTATCAGGGATTAAACGAGTAGCAAAATATTCTGCCATTCGTTCTGCTCTCTTTGTTAATATCTGGTATCTATGTTGCGGAGTCCTTTTAATAACGTCAAACATCTTGTCCACGAATTCAAATGGGACCTCTTCATGAAAGATGTCGCTCATTGAACACACAAAGATGTTATGTGTACCCTTCCAGGTTAATGGCTCATCTAAACACTGCTCATGTACTGTTACGTTAAAACCGTTTGAATATTTTACTTGCCCCATTGCCTTAAGGCGCCGAGCCATAACTTCTGCGTAACAATTCAAACAGCCAGTTGATTTTTTAGTGCATCCTGTAATGGGATTCCATGTCTTGTCGGTCCACTCAATCTTACTTTCTGACATATTAAAATTTTACGTGACAATCTTCGTTTAACAATACTTTTACTGAATGTCGCTTACCATCAGTATACCAAGAAGATACTCTTCCTTCATTAACCAACCTTCTGAGAGCTTCTGTATAATGACTTCTGCTATACAAGGTTTTTATTTGATGCGATTCAAAAACCTCCAAAGCCGTTAACGTCTGACCTCTAAAGGTTGAATATAGTGCTTCTTTTAGTATGTCAATATTCTCTGACTTTGTATCGAATAAATCGAGAGAAGATTTTTGAGAACCTAATTTTGGATCAAACGTATAAGTGTTCACGCCATCAAATATTGTGCCTAGGTTAGCAAAATCAGTATATATCTGTTTAATCAGGTCGAATCCTCTTCTAGATTTCGTTATATGGAGAATATAATGACTAGTAGTTACGGAATCTTCCTCCTGAAACTTAAAAGCAGTATAATAAACCTGTTCACGACCTTTTACCGGTACGAGCTTTTGATATTCCTTGCCTAATGAGTCTATAATAAATTGAAGCCGTTCCGGAACCGTTCTTTTCAGCCGGAGGTTTACCTTAGTATCTTCGTAAGAACACGGAAAGAGTTCTCTTAATATTAAATCAAACTTATCATTTTCAAAGGCAGGATTTATACGCTTAGTATTAATGAAAATGAATACCTCATTACCCCAAAAAGATAAGAATTTTGTAATGATAGACGTATCAATATTCTTGTAACCGAATGGGTCTATGAAAAGAACTGCCGGGCACTCATTCTTACCATTTTCCATAGTATCGGTTACAAGGAATGTGTTTATCCCTTGGCAAGTTCCAACTTCTTGATCTCTAAAATATACTCTTTGTGTAAATGTTCCTGTTGGGAATTCCTGTGTAAAGTTCTGTTCAAGAGCATCTTTATATTCTCTATCATTAAAAACCATCCAAACATGCTCCCTCAGAAAATTGTCTTTTACACAATTCCTCGCAAGAAGGATAGGTGTGGAAGGATTGCCATCATCATATTTACCGGGGCCCGCAAATAAGTCGTAATAACCAATTCTTCTTGGCTTATGCTTACTTGAGATTATTTTCGCATAAGACGGGAAATATTCTGCTACTATATTGGCTTTTACTCTTGACGAGAGAGTCTGTTTTTCGAAGAAATTTGAAGTATTCATATTTATGGTTCGGCAGCTATGGAGTTGGAAGTTTGTGAGTTGGAGTAATAACGAACATTACTCAAGTGGTCAACATTCTCGATAGCGGCGCGGACGAGATTTGCGAAGTCGTGGCGGAACGTCTCATCGGCGCGGAACTGACGATAGAGCGACATATCCGCATTGCGCTGTTGCGACATAGCACGATTAAGAATATCTTGGAACATTCGATCGGCGGCCTCGGTGTCGGGGTTCCCGACAACGGTATTCTGATATTGTGCTTGCTGAGTAATGAGTTGGGCAATACGCACAACCTTTGTGCGCTGTTCTTCGGGAGTAGCGTCCCATCCGTTCATGTGGCGCTCGTTGAAGTGTTCGAGGATAATGTCGAAGGCTGTGCGGTCATCTTCCGTACCACCGGCAACTACCATTTTTGGAGCCAATGGGTCAAGGCGTGTTTCGTCTGCATCAAGCTCGATGTGCTCGTTTAGAGCGGTGCGACTTAAAGCGTAGGTATTGAGGTCTGTATTATCGAGCAGGTCGGAGATGTCAATTCCTCCGTTCTGCGGAACTTTGAGCTGCGGGATAAGTAACCTCAGATACCAGAACATTTTCTCCCACGCTGGAGCGTCAAACACCATAAGGGCAGCAATTCGTGAATACACTTTTACGAATTGCTTGCACTTCATCTTGAAATCTGCTTTGCCATTCTCCGGCCATTCTATTTCTTCATCGAAACGATGTTGAACTACATCAAGTATCGGCGAAAGTTGGTCTTGCGGCGCTCCACGATGATAGAGTTCATTGAACTGCTCGATTTCTTCCTCGGTGAATACGCCGAGGTCGAGCAATGTAGAGCGAAGTTCACTAAGTACATTCGGGTCGGTCGCTTGGTCGAGCGTGGTTGAAGTATAGAAATCGTTGAAAGCCGCTTTCATATCGTCAACCGTGTTGAAGAAATCGAGCACAAAGATGTCCTCGTTGCGTTTGTTGTTCTCCGGCGAGATGCGGTTAAGACGCGAAAGAGTTTGAACAGCAAGAACTCCGCCGAGAGGCTTGTCGATATACATTGTGGAGAGAAGCTCCTGGTCGAAGCCTGTAAGATATTTGTTAGCAACTACAAGTATGCGGTTTTCGGTTTTCTCAAATTCCTCCGGGGTCCTGGAGTCGGGAAAACCGTTAAGGCCGGCCTCGGTGTACTCCACGCCGTCAACTTCCTTAGTGCCGGAAAAGGCTACAAGGATATTGTAAGGCAGATGTCTTTCCTCGGCGAGCTTACGTAAAGCGAAGTAATAGCGTATGGCACATTCGATGTCTTTGGTTACTACCATAGCCTTTGCTTTCCCTGCGAGTTTACGCGAGCGGAATACCTTAGCGTCAAAGTGGCTCAACATCACGTCTGCCTTAGCCTCGATGGTGTGCGGTTCGCGCTCCACCATCTTGCGCAAAAGTTTTTGGGCGCGGGCTTCGTCGTATTCCGGGTTTTCCTCAGTACGTTTAGCCACTTCATAGAAGCTATGATATGTGGTATAATTCGTGAGTACATCGCGGATAAATCCTTCCTCAATGGCCTGTTTCATCGAATAGAGATGGAACGGTCGGAAGCTGCCGTCGGGCATTTCGATACCGAACCGTTCGAGGGTTTCGCGTTTGGGAGTGGCAGTAAAAGCGAAGTACGATGCGTTGGCGCTCATCTTTCGCTCTTGAATAAGGCGGTCTATCAGTTCGTCGATGTCACCGCCGTTTTGGTCTTCGTCTCGGCCGAGCGAGGCGTTTAGCTTGTCGGCTGCGATGCCGCTCTGACTGCTGTGTGCTTCGTCGATTATAATGGCGAAGTTGATGTTCTTCATGTCGGCAATGTCGCCGACTATGTACGGGAACTTCTGAATTGTAGTGAGGATAATTCGCTTACCGGCTTCGATAGCCTCTTTTAGTTGTTTGGAAGTGTCGGCATGGGCGACAATATCTTTGCCCGGAGCGAACGCCTTTACATTGGCGGTGAGCTGAGAGTCGAGGACTTTTCTGTCTGTTACAATGATGACCGTCTGGAACAGTTGCCTGTCGAGGGCTATGGCCCTGACAGCGTCCATGGTTTCAGGCGTTGCCTTGATAAGTTTGAAGGCGAGCCACGAAATAGAGTTTGTCTTGCCGGAACCGGCGGAGTGCTGTATCAGATAGTGGCCGCCCACACCCTTTGTTCCGACTTCATCGAGCAGACGGTTGACAACGTCGAGTTGGTGGAAACGAGGGAAAATAAGTTTCTTGGCGTTGCGAAGTATATGTGGAACAGCCTGTTTCTTTTTGGCTTCGCCATAGTCCATCATGGCGAAGTTGGAAATTAGGTCGGCGATAACATCCTTGCATAGAATACGCTCCCAAAGGTATGCTGTCTTATGTCCGTTAGGGTTTACCGGATTCCCTGCGCCCTGACCGTTAGGCAAGCCCTGGTTAAAGGGCATGAAAAATGATTTTTTGCCTTCAAGACGGGTGCAGAAATAAATCTCGTCCTTATCCACGGCGAAGTGTGCGAGGCAGCGCCCGAACATAAGCATCGGGTCGCGTGGGTCGCGGTCTTCGCGATACTGCTTTATGGCATCATATTTAGCAGTCTGACCCGTCCACGGATTTTTAAGCTCGAATGTGAAGATTGGCAGACCGTTGACATAGATAACCATGTCGAGTTCGTTGCCCGGGCGCAGTTTGGAATAAGTTGCCTGACGGGTGACGGAGAACTGGTTCATACCATAGAGAATATGGCTTTGGTCTGAGTCAGCCTGACTTGGACGCGGATAGAACAGGCGCAGCCGTTTATCACCTTGCAGGTTGTCGACCTCCAGACCTTTACGGAGCACTTCAAGCGTGCCGACAGTTTCTATCTTTCGTTTCAGTTCTTTTTCGATACGCTCACGTATATCGCCGCGGCCGCGCCATTCATCGAGCAGATTGCGTTGTGTGGCTTCGAGGAACGACCACAGGCGCCGTGAGTCAACGGCAACGTCCTTCTTGAAGTCATTCGGCAAGCCCCAATAGAACTTGTCACAGGGTGTCTGATTGTCAGCAAATTCAGCAGTCAACGGGATGCCCTGATTGCGGCGTTCTTCGATTGCGGAACCGACAAGAGCGCGTTCTATAAGTTGTTCAAACCCATCTTCGCGGGTATTTGTATGTGTCATATCACTTTCTTTTTGCCGGTTACTATTTCGTTAATAATGATTTGCTTGCGCTCTTGGAGCAAGGAAATCATGCGCTCACAGTTTGCAATAGACAAATATATGCTTTTGGTGGCCCTCTCAATGTGGGAAACTATCTCTTTTTGTTCAGACAGATTAGGTACCGTTATGTATGTATTCTTTACTTTAGTCCCTGTTAAAAGCGGCTGTGCATTTGTGGAGGCTATTTTATTCAGATCAGCGGCAATTAAGCAGTAAATCAGGAATTGATAATCTATTCCTTCACAAGATACTATGAGTGCATTATCAGTAGCCCACGCCTTTTCATAAATAGGAGTAATACAGCCACAACGCGCACCTACTCGTCCAATTACAATATTTCCTTTGTCTATGTTATATTGGTTGTATCGACCTAATGGTTCTCCGCCTCCATAAACCAAATATTTACCGTTGTCTGATAATTGAATGTTAGAAATTGAGTCTCCAGATTTTATTCTAATAAAATATTTAAGTTTACAGAAATCCCAATGGGCGGGGATTTTGCCGAGCCAGTCGATGCTGGAGTCGCGGAGCGGCGCATCGGGGTTGAGTCCACGGGTTACGGCACGAGTAATGATGATTTGCTTGCGCTCGTTGAGTGCATCAATCATCTTTTGCTGCGCCTCGATAGCACGGTTAATCTCTGCGGTAACATTATCCAAGTAAGCCACTATCGCCTCCTGTTCTTCGAGAGGAACAAGAGGAAGCAGCTTGTGTTTTAATTCTTTGAAAGATAAGGTTGACCGTATGCCAGTGCCAAAACCGTGAAATACCTTTTTAGCGTCCATTGCTTTCAGCATATATTCATAAAACTTTGGTGAAAGACCACTGTTAGGACGCATCGCGATATACGCCGACGTTATTACACCGCTCTCATTGACTTTTCCTACACGAAAAGAAATAAAGTCATAGTTTAAGTTGAGACCGTTGATAATAATATCGCCGGGGTTAACGACGGTATATTTTGATATAGTTTTAAGGACTGTTTCATCGATACCACTATCGGGCTTTGGGACGATAGTTCCGTACTTAAACTGAAGCTGATTACGAACTTTTAATGCTGAATTAATATCGCATACCTCAGAAAAGAAAGCACGAAGTTTCTTGACCTCCCAATGACTCGGTATCTGTCCGAGCCACTTTACACCGCTGTCTTTATAGCTTTCGTAGGTAGCCATTAGTCAGCAAGGTTTAGGAGTGAACGAATAAGGCCCTGACTTTCTGCATCGAGAGAAAGGATGTCGGCCTCGTTTTCTTCGAGCGAGCGGAGCGGTTTAGGCTCGTAGAAATATTTGTTGAACGAAATCTCGCAGCCTATTTTGGTGGCAGGGAGATTTATCCAAGCATCGGAAGCGTAAGGTTTAACTTCACGAAGGAAGTATTCGTGTATGTCCTCACCGACGGGAATCTTTTCAGAGTCTCGCAGTTCAGAGTCGCTTTCATAGATAATAAGTTCTTTGCCTTTTGCCATAGGATAAAGGCCATAGTCGGTGAAGTCGGCGGCTTCCACTCCGAAAATTTCGACAAGCGAAGTAACATCTTTTGCAGTCGGCTTAACCGTTTTTGATATGACGGGAGCGGCTTCCGGATCGGTTTCTGCCATTACGCGACAAATTTTCTTATCAAGGTCGGTCTTGCTGATTTTGAGGCCCAGGCGTTTTGCGGCTTCAACAGCAAGGGCGAAAAACTCGTTATAGTCCATGAATACGCCGGAACCTATTTCGCGGGCGAGCAGATTGGCAATGTGCTGAAGTTCCCGACGCTCTTTCCATGCCGTCGGGTCGATGAGCTTACGGAAATTCTTGTCGGTTATTTTGATTTCCTGGTCTTGTAGATACTCGCGTATGTCCTGAACTTCGGAAGTCAGGTCGGAGAATACGCGGTCGCTGTATTTGCCATAGAGCCATCGTGTCAGCTCGTCTTGTTTCGAGTCAAACAGCATATCGTCGATAGCCTTAGCGCTGAATTGGGCGCGAAGGCGCAGAGGCCGCTCAATAGTTACAGAGTGATAGCGGAACTCGTCGACCGGGAATATTTTCGCAGCGATGGGTGAATCCTCGGTAGCGTCACATTCGATAAAGAAACGGTAGACATCGTAGATAGCCTGACGGAACGGCTCGATGGTACAGTTGCGGTTGCCCTGGTTCTTGCGCAACTTTTCGTAGGCTTGCGAAGCGTCGATTAGTTGTATCTTTCCGCGACGACGTTCTTCCTTATTATTGGTAAGAATCCAGCAGTAGGTGGAAATGCCGGTGTTGTAGAAAATGTTGTTGGGAAGTTGGATTATGGTTTCGACAAGGTCATTCTCCAGCAGATAACGTCGGATGTTGCTCTCGGCTTGACCGGCATCGCCCGTAAAGAGCGACGAGCCATTATGAATAGAAGCGATGCGAGTGCCCTGCGGCTGCACGTCGAGCGGCTTCATTCGGTCAATCATTTCAAGCACAAAAAGGAGCTGACCGTCGGAGGTACGCGGACAGCAGTCAAGCTGTTCAACCTCACCGGCGAAGTTGACGAGCGATTTGCGGAAGCGCTCGTCAAGCAGTTCTTTTTCGTGATAGATGAGTTTTTTATGCTCTTTCCACGACTTGCCGTAAGGAGGGTTGGTTATCATGTAGCCAAACGTGCGGTCGGCGAAATGGTTCTCGGTGATGGTATTGCCGCAATAAATGCCGTCGGGATTAACGCTTTTGATAATCAAATCCGACTTGCAGATAGCGTAGGTTTCGGGATTTATCTCAGTACCGGCGATAACAATAGAATTTTGGTCAACACCTTTAGAAATAAGGTATTCGCTCGACTCGGTGAGCATACCACCCGAACCGCAAGCCGGGTCATAAATCTGTACCACCGGCGGCAGATTGTCAATGACAGGGTCAAACACAATCTGAGAAAGAAGGTGGATCACATCACGGGGAGTGAAGTGTTCACCGGCTTCCTCGTTGTTTTCTTCATTGAAACGGCGAAGTAGTTCCTCAAAGATTGTACCCATATCGAAGTTTAAGACAGCCGGGAGCGGCAAACCGTTGGGGTCTTTGGTGGGCTTGTCGGTAAGGTTGATATAGGGGTCGGTAATCTTTTCAATGAGCGAGAGCAAGCAGTCGCGGTCGGCAAGTTTGCGGGCTTTGGTAAAGAACTCAAACTTGTTGAGAACGTCCTGAACGTTATGGCTGAAACCGAGCAGGTATTCAGTGAAGTTGCTTAACAAAAGTTCGTTGTCGGTGGCCTGGCTTTTCAGACGCGACAGCGTCCAGCGACTCGTATTGTAAAAGGAAAGGCCGGTGATTTCATTGATGGCATATTCGTCTGGCTCAAGGCCAAGTTCCTTGTCCTGGGCCACCTGTGCGTCAACGGCCTCTTTGGTCGGTTCGAGAAGCGCATCGAGGCGCCGCAGAACAACCATAGGGAGGATTACATCGCGGTACTGGCCGCGTACAAAGACATCGCGCAGCACATCGTCGGCGATGTTCCATATTAGTGATACAGTTTGACTGTGAACGTTATCCATAAAAATAAACTCCGGTGGCAGTTATCTGATGGCTGGCCGAGCCTGCAACGACTGTTTGGGAGTTTCAGAATTTGATTGGTTTGACGGCATCGCTGCCTGTGGGTTTAAACCGTTTCGGCCATATTCAGATTATTATGGTTGCTATTAATGCAAAGTTACAAAGAAAATTTGAGATGGCAATCGGTTATGCTGTAAAACACAACCGATTGCCGTTGAAAAGTTTGCTATTTTATAGCGGGGATCCGGTGCTGTCGGAGGAAGGTGTCGAGGTCGGCGCGGTTGACGTAGATTTTGCGGCCGATCTGTGAGAAGGGAATGATGCGTTTGTCGCGATAGTTTTGCCATGTCTTTGGCGAAACTCCGAGGATTTTACGTGCATCTTCGGATTCTATCCATTCGCTGTTGGCATCATCTGCATTGCGACGGGCAATTAAGTCCATGATATGCTTCAGCGTATCATGGAGGTTTTGCCATTCTTCTTCGGGTATGACAAAAAGCAGGGTTGAAGAGTTGATATTCTGGAGTGTACTTTGCATTCGGGCATGAAAATCTGATTCTATCCTTGAAGGGATGGAATCGGGTTAGTAATTCATTTGTCGAATCGCTTGACCGCTCACTCAACTGAATACACGACCGCTTAACCACACAAACAGGCAGACAAGCAGGCGATTGACTGATTGGTTGAAGTGCTAACTAATCAGAACATCAACCAATCAACCAGATAATCGCGCAACTGCGCAGTCAGATGATTGGATGGGCGATTGATTGGGTATGGCTTCAGTCAATCAAGCGAGCGATATTCTGACTGTTCAGTCAATCGGTCAGTTGCAGTTCTGCCACCTTTGGCATTAGCTATACTGAGGTTCTGACTAACCAATCAGTCACGCAAACGCTTGTTTGGCAAGGCAGGCATTCAACCGATTGGTTGATGCTTTACCCGGTCAATCAAACAAGTGCATAATTAGTTGGGTAAAGAGTCGATTGAAGTGCCGGGGATCGCTTGGGCGGCAGCAATCGACGGTCAAAGGGTCGGTAACATTTACCATCCACGCATAGAGCGGAATCTATCGTGCTGAAAATCAATAGTAACTTGACGGAGATTCGGTTGCTTGTCTGGTTGGCTAATCAGTCAATCGCCGTCATGCGTCATAGTATTATTAAGAGACGTCTCGTATCTTCGACCCGGTTTCAGAGCCTTCCGTCGAAGGCATTCCGTGTCGTTGACGGTGCAAAGTAAGGGATTATTTCTCGTTCCGACCAAACATTTTTGGCCGGATATAGCACAAGGTTGTACATGTATATCTCAGTATACACTTGATATTCCATGCCCCAGTTCCACTCCATAGATGATGGTCACACGACCACAGCAAGGTGTCCAAACCGTTACCGTTTGGATTTCGGGTAACTCCGTCGTTACCACGAATGTCCTTGCCGTGCCGGATCTTGAGTCCGCTCCAAAGTCGCAGTCCTCATGTCTTCCTCATAAGCCTAACGCTTCGATCAGGGCATTGGCAAACTCGGAGGTAGCCATGCGGATGACGCCGGCATCGGCAAGGGAGTGGCCGACAAGATTCACACTGCCGTACCAACCGATGCGTTGGTCTATGACAGCGCATTGCATTTTGTATGTTGGGCGATGGAGGATGTTGAAGCCCATTGCCTGCAATTCTAATTCACGATGGTCGGTTTCGGAGATAATAATCGTGATGTCTACGCCGCGAAGTGAGGCTGCGGCAAAAAGTTCGATGATTCGAGGGGTGCGGTTCCAACGCAGACGTGTTGTAGATATTACTATGCTTTGTCGCGCCTTTGAGAGATCTTTATGGAAAGGCCTTTCTAAGTTTGTGGCATCAAATATTGTTTCTGTTGTCGGCTCGGCGAACAGTCCTTCGTTTGCGACTGCTATGGAATAGCCCACCGCCTTGTAGCCGTTAAGCCGTTTCCGATACATCGAATCGCATATAGGGACTCGCAGGTCGATATAATCATAGATGCGTGTTTCAGTCTTGCCTGGATAGTTGCGGTGAAGTCGCCCGGAGTATTGTGCGATAAGTCCTTTCCACGACACTGGCAGAGCGAGCATCAATGTGTCGAGTCTGGGCAGGTCGAAACCTTCGCCGACATATTTGCCGGTCGCTACAACTACCAACGGCTCATCCGCCGGGACGAGGCTCAGTTGCTCCATGACCTCGCGCTTGGTTTTAGCGGAATCGTTACCGACGAGTCGGAATACATTTGGGCAAATCTGGCGGCACTCCTCGGCGAGCAAATCGACATGTGCCGTGCGGGCAGTCAGAATAATTGGCGTTCGTCCCTCGGCGAGATTTGAGGCGATATCATCTAGTATCTGCTTGTTGCGCGATTCGCTTTCGATTAGCTCGTCGATAACCTGTGCGTAGTTTCCTCCGTCGGCTTTCAAATTGCGATGTGACGTGAAACGTGGAATAAGGAGCCGTCGGAAAGATTGCTGTGTCTGTTGTGACTTTGAGTCGGCAGTATAGCGAATTTCGCCACATTGCATGAATATGATTGGCTGATGACCGTCTTTGCGTATGGGTGTAGCTGTGAGACCATAAACAAAACGGGCATTAACTTCGCGGAGCACACGCTCGAAGTTGACAGCGGGTGCATGATGACATTCATCCACTATAACCATGCCGTAATCTCGGACAAATTGCTTGACTTCATTATCACTCATACAAGACTGAAGAAGTGCGATGTCGATTTTGCCGTTAAGAGTGTTCTCCGTGGAGGATAACGCGCCGAACTGCTGGAATTTCTTCCGGCGGCCACGTCCTTTGTGATGCTCTTCAGGTTGAAAATCGGTTGACAGATATTCTTCGAGACGTTCGCGCCACTGGTCAAGCAGCGCTTTGGTGTGAACCAGTATGAGTGTATTGACTTTCTTTTGCGCGATCAATGCGGAGGCTGTCACTGTCTTGCCAAAAGCAGTCGTTGCATAAAGAGTACCGCAGCGATGTGCCTCCAACGCTTCAATAGCTCGTTGTTGCTCTTCGTACAACGAACCCTTGAACCAAACATCAATTCTTGCCCCCGGATTGATTTTGTCATCAATCCGAACCTCAACATCATTACTCTTTAAAAAGTCAGTAGCGGCTTCTTCACAGCCACGGGGAAGTATCAGATAATCATCCATTATCTCCGAGCATGAGATTATGCGAGGCAGATTATAGACCGGCAGACGCATTCCAAGTTTTGCATAAAACTCAGGATTTTTGAAAGCGGCCAGCCGCTTGAGATGATTGATTGCTTTTGCCGAGAGTTTGTCAATCGGAATATAAATGCCGGAGGAACGTATGATAGAAATTACCTTGGGAAAATCGACTTTCGTCATCGGTCGTTGTTGAGGACGTTCCCAAGGTGCAGACTCGCTTGACTTTGATAGTCCTCCAAGTGGCTCCTTGTCATATCTTGATATCAGTCTTTCGACCTCTGCTGCGGACATCTTCTTCATGTCTTGCAGATATTCCCATTGATTCCTGAACGGAACGAAATCATCATTGACAAACACACTGTTGCCCTCTTTTCGCGCTCGCCCTTGAAGATGCAACGCGACAAGATTGCCGAAGCCTCCGGCCGGCATGAAATCCTGATTCGGGAAGAAACGGTCGTATGACTTGAACGACATCCGTCCCTCACATTCCATCGCCTCGGTTAAAATTGCATTACCAAGACCTCGAGCTGTTCTAGCTTTGACTGGTTCATCAAACAGAATCCATACATGCGCGCCGTTGCCCGATCTTGAACGCTCGATATACGCTGGAATCCCCCAATCGCGACAAACGCCCACGTAGGCCATAACGTCCTTCTGATAGCCATGCTCACAGCTCTTGTCATCGAAATCGCAACAAAGAAACTGGCAGGTATTGTCCGGTAAAATGGCATATACTCCAATGACATCGCGCCCATTTGGATCCTTGCCTTCAAGGTGACGATAAATGTCATCATATCCCAATGGCTGAAACTCGCGGTTCGGACATTCGGCGCATTTGAATTTTTTCTTATCGCAATACTCACGGTTCCACTCCCGAGCGCACACAGGTTGATAGCCGCTCTTGCCTGTCGTTGGGCTGAACCATCGCCGAGCAAATAAATCCTCGCGCCCCTGAAACAGACTGCGAAACAAAACCACCTTCTTCTCCAAAGACAGCGCAGGCTTTCGAGGCGACATATTCTCCGGCTCGTCCACCGCAATCCCATGTTGAGCTAGCAACGCCCGCAACCGGGCATTCTCGGCCCGCAATCGGCTTAGTTCATCAGACATTGTTTCATTCATAAGAATATACTCTGACCCTCATGGCCATATTCCCTCAAATTACTTTGAATTCAGCATAAGTTACATATTATCAAAGGGCTACATTTTGTCGATTAACCATTGTTAACAAAGGTGTAAGTCGTTCCTCTGCCAATCCCGGATTTAGAAAGCACTGTTCCGACCAACTTCTCTATTTTAGTGCGAACCTGCTTGACGGTCAATTCACCGTCCCATTCGCTAATAAAAGACGACATGGATTTAGGACCATCCGCCAGGATATAATGCAGACGACGTAGGGTATCAGAGTCAATATGTCCTTTGAGAACAAAAGGACTATGTTCGAAGTATGGATTACCCATTTCGTATTCGTACTTTGGATGCCGTATTATTATCCCCTCTTCAAGCAATCTCTTAACAGATCGGGGATGAATGCCATTACCATCCTTATGAATAATGGAATATATCGTTATCAAATCGAACACATTAAGTTGCTCCTCAGGCTTGCGAGTGTCTCTGAGGTTTATTAAAAATCTTCTCAACTGTGGATTTTCGATTCTGGATTCTATCCTTAATTTTACCTGGAAGTCATCGGATTCCCCATAATCAGGCATGGACCGTCCTTCTGTAATGCAATTCGCAAACATAATGTCTACGCCCTGACCGGAGCGTTCTATCAAGCCGGCTTTCTCGATAACTTCAGCCAATCTACGACTACGCGGTGAGCTGTTGACTGTCAAGATATTTCCTTGGTTGACACCATAAGGAAAGCCGCCAGCATTAGATACCTCTAATGCCTCAGGGGATATCTTTATCATTATGTCTCCTCCCATCTGGAAACTACGGTGCTGGATACTGTTGAGTATCGCCTCTCGAACAGTCTCCTCAGTGTAGGATGAAATATCCAGAATTTGAGGAAAGGCATCAATATGCATCAGCGGATTAATCGCATCCTGGTTGATATAACTCCAAACTTTGTCAATGCTAATGAACAACGGTTCACAAAATTCCTGTCGGGCAGAATACCGAGTTTGATTTTCTGTCACACGATATTCAACAATAATGTTGTTTTGAGGAAGATACTTCTTTATTGTCTCACTCTTACCAAGCAATATCAAAGCTGCATAGGTAATTCCATCATCTGTAACAAGTCCCAGATCAGAAAGCAACTGATTCGCAGGGGTCGTAAGTACGTCAGGGTTATTGCGCTTTTGATGGATGAGTCTACGCATTTGGGTTATAGCCGCCTCAGACAGGTCTTCCATTGCAAGACCTTTGCAAATACGGGCAGAGAAATCCGGATCCTGTTCTTGTAGTATGGAGAAATATTCCTGGTCATCCATCTCGCGCAGACTTTCACCTACTCGCATTAGCGGGACTCCCTCAAATCGCAATGCCTTCCCGATCGGTCGGGATGGAATATTGATAACCAACACGCGATTTTTCTTCTCATCATAGAGTTCCTCGCAGTGAACCCTGATATATAGGCGTCTATATATTTCATCTTCCAGCTCCCCGACTTTGTCTTTAGCGAAATCGGTTCCTACTACTTCATGTGGCATTTTATCTGCCATCCCCAGGACTAATCTGCCTCCTCTTTCATTGGCAAACGCAACAACGTACCCAAGAACGCACTTGCGGCGTTCTTTGACATCATTATGACTTCCTCCGGCAAAGGGATAGTTATGTTTTGCTTCTTTAAATTCAATGTGGTCTTCGCGTTCTCTAAGGACTGCAAGCTTAGATATCTCTGTCATGTCGATATTTTTTTGCAAATATAATGTATTTCTCTCAAAGGGCGAAATAAGGGGGCTGAAATTATTATATACCTGTTATAGAAGCCGTATCATGCTATTGTTCAAAGGGCTATAAATATACTATCTGTTGATTGCCGAAATTACTGCCATGATTTGTTCCGGTGTCATCCCCTTTAATAACTCGATGGCTTGTTCCTCTTTGCTGGCTGTCGATTCTTCAGTCACGATTGCCGAAGATTGTTTCTTGGCAAATACATTGCGAAGCGTCTCATCGGTTTGGGATGTGTCGAAACTACCCATCTATCGCTCTGTTGTGGCAAGATTGCTGTGGCCGAGAATATTCTTGATGGCAGATGATTCCGCACCTGCCTCTTGTGCGATGTGAGCGAAAGCATGACGGCTGATGTGCATTGTGAGATTGGTAGTAATCTCGGGCTTTTCGGCAATCTTTTTGAGATACTTGTTTATGAGAGCATTCTTGGCTGAAATCTGCTGATAAAGTTGATGGCGCAACTCAGGCTTCATCCTGTCCTTGTCAGCCTGCGTTACAAATTTGGCAAACGGTGCATCATAGTCAAGCAGCGGGAAGATATAATCATCCGGCTTGACATCATCATTATGATAATACCGAAGTATATCCAACGCCTGATCGACAAGCAAGAGGTCTCGGTCTTTGTGGTTTTTACCCATGATAATGTAGTCGCCCGTTTTCGGTGACTTTTCGCCAGCGGAGTTGAATCAAGTCGGCGGCACGGATTCCGGCACAATAATAGCTGAACAGGAAATAATTCTTACAGTGCCATATCAACGAACCTTCCTCAAGTTCAAGCGCAATGATACGCTCCATCTCCGTATCACTCAATTTTTCTTTCGTCGTTTTCACACCCTTGTATTTGAAAACAAGGAACGGGTCTTTCGAGGCCTCTATTATGCCGACCTCTATTGCGCGATGCACGAGTGTGCGTAGAATATTGAACTGCACTTCGATTGCATTAGGGTGAAGAACTTTTCCCGGCTCACGCTCATTTTCCCACTTGTGGAGGAAATTATCAAAACGGGTCAGCAAATCAACCGTCATATCCGCAACGGTAATGTCTGCCATGCGACACTTCTTTCGGAATGCATCGAGTTTGTTGATCAGTCCACAATATTTGCGCCAGTTTCGCCAACCGCCATTATCGTAAACCATCTGTGTGCGTTCTCTGGCAAAAGCCATAAATGAAGGAGAGACGACTTCGGTATTCATTTCCTTAGCCAGAGCAACAATCGTAACTTCGCCCTCTTTGACCAGCTCCTTATATGTTTCTTTAGCCTTGGCGAGAATGTCTGCCAACTGCGCGTTGAGTACCTTCGCATCGCGCACACCGCCACGCACCCAGTTCTCGCCTTTGCATTTTGCGTTGAAATCAGATGGCCGAGCAATCTCTACCATCGTCTTAATGAGTTTCATTTTGCCGCCGACCGTTACACGGAGATATACCACGTAAGTTTTATTCTTTGTCGGTCGCCCGTTGAGTTCAAATCTGAATGTCGCCATTTGGAGAGATTATTAGAGTATAAAATGGTTACAGGCAACTTTTGCCTGTAATAGAGACAGGGTTCACCTGAATCCTGCTGCAAAGATAACTCAAAAAAATACAGGCATATTTACAGGCAAAATTCCGCTATTTTAAGTAATTCAAAAAGCTTCAAAATTCAGCATTAAATTTATAAAACACTAATATTAAGCATGGTATAAGAGCATTCGACGGTAATAGAAACCCGTTTTAGCGGTTCTGTCCTGGGCACACAAAATCGCTACTAATCAAACTGATTAGTAGCGATTTAATTTTTAGACGTGACAAATTTGCGACAAGTGCAAAGCACATATAGTAAGAAATAGCGGTCGCCACGTTTCTGCATGGATGGTCGCGACCGTTAATTTTACCTAAGATTTTCATAGTTTTCTCCTACGTAGTCTTGCTTCAGCTCTGATTTCATCTGCTGTAGCAACACGCGACTGCAATACCCATTCATCAATCTCTTCTCGATTGAAGTAGAGATTTTTGCCCATAGGCTTGTAATGCGGAATCTCACGATTATGCGTCATCTTCCTGATATAGGTCTCTGTCAGTCCTAAGTATTTAGCCACTTCCTTGGTAGTAAGGAATGGCTTTTGAGCAAGCGTGATGCTTGTCAGTTTTTCATCAATCATCTCTCTGATTGCTGTAATAGTGGAATTCTCTTCCATCTCATATAGCTCGGTCCTCATCTTTTCTTCTGATAAGGTTGCCTATGTATATATACTGGAAATTCCGGTTTTAGTTTATCATTTTGTGGTCGAAAAATAAGTGTATTCAAATAAATCTAAGTGAATACACTTGAGAGACTGAAAATTATATTCAGAAAAATCTTTGATTTTTTTGGATACAGAGGCATTATTCAGAGCGGGAATGTGCAAGTCAAGTCTGTACTGAAATGACTAATGACGGTAACTATTCGACGGCCGATTAAGGTAGTCGCTTTTTAGAAAAGAGCGAGTATGGCATTGCAGGATGAGTTACCTTGCTTCTAAATTGGGTTGACGATGGGTACACATTCATTAAGGCGTCCGCGACGAAGTTGTTCTCTGCTAAATAATGTTAAGGAGCTGAATTTTCTTAGATATTTATTTTGTCATGCTGGTGATTGTTTATACTTTTGCGAGGCTTTGGCAATGTTGCCGGCTATAATTCAATCACTTAACTAACTCATGAAGAACCTGAGTCTATTCCTATTCTTTTTGGTATGCTCGCTTGCCTGCTTTGGCGAGGTCCGGACGGTTTTCGACTTCGCTCCTACGCAGACTCAGTTCAATAATTTTACAACATCTGACGCCAATAACGATAAGATAGGTTGGGAATGGAAGTATTCATCCAATCAAGACTTTGGCAATTACATGCTTTGCAATTACAGCGGGGCTAAGGCTTCGGATGATTGGGTTTTTATACCGGCCAGTCTTGAAGAAGGCGAATCAAGTCTGACTTTTTACTGTGATGTCCGAGGTGGAGATAAGACACTTACCGAAAAGCTTCAGATTTGCTGGGGTACAACCACTTCTCCCGCCGACATGAATTTGCTTGCAACAGAAACGATAAACAGCGACATATTTCAGCAGAGAAGTGTCAGTTTCGATGTCGCAGGAAGTACAGATCTTTTCATCGGGCTCCATGCAATTTCAGACAAAGACATGGGCGGCGTAATGGTCCGGAACCTCAAGCTTGAGGCTCAACTTCCCAAACAACTTGTCAATCTGCCGTTTGAATGGAAGGAGAGCGATTTCGACAAATGCACTGTTATCGACGGCAATGATGACAAGAAGACCTGGCACATCAATAATAAGGGCAATCTGGAATGCCTTTATCACGATACAAACGCTTCAGACGACTGGCTTATACTGCCTGAATTCGATTTTACTCCGTATGCTGAAGTATCGCTTGAGTTTGAATACAGCGCTTTGGAAACAAATAATCCGGAATCGCTCGAGATTTATCAAGGTTCATCTGATTCAGCAGTTGGAATGAGGAGCAGGCAACTCTGGACGGACAATGCAATTCAGACCACCGACTGGCGCAAGGCAAGCATCAGCACCAGCCCATCCTACGGCAACTATATCGGCTTCTACGCGAACAGTCCCGCAAACCTCTATGGCGTGGCCATCCGCAATATAAGGCTGACCGGGAGCAGTACTTCTACTTCGGTACCCGTCGTTGAGGCCGAGATGCCGGTTGAATATTACAACCTCCAGGGGCTGCGCATAGCCGCTCCGCGTTCCGGCGAACTCGTTATAGTCCGCCGGGGGACGAAGGTCTGCAAGACATTCTTCCGCTGATTACGTCATCAACTGAACCAATCAATAGAGGTATCACTCTAACCCTAAGCCGCTTACCGTAAGTCGACGGATTTATGTCTTATACTTGGACGGAAACCGACCCGGACAGCTACAGGGAAAAACTCTGGAAATTCCTAAACGACAGGTTACTGCGCTTTAATCCATATACGGTTTCGGACGAGGAGCTGCTTGCCGGCGTGGCCAAGATTCGGTGGCGCGGGCCTTTCTCGCTGACTCAGATGATTATAATGAATTTTCTGGACATCCAGCGAAGCGATGATGGCAACTTCATGAACGACAAGGTTTTCTACAGTCTGGGCGATTCCGATGATGTGATAACCGAATACATGACCGCATTCACCAGCAAACGCATTGCCAACGACCAGCTTCGTGAAATCAGGTCTACAATCAACGGACGACCCATCACCCAGCCCAAGCAGGTATATCCGCTTGTCGGCAAGCGTCTGTTCGTGAGCCGTAACATAATCACTCTGACACGAAGCGGCAGCTACTCCAAAGCCATGCGGATGCACAGGCTCAAAAACGACACCGCCATCGACGCCGCAATCATCCGCGAGGCCAGCATCTCCGCAAAACTCGAGATGCTGGAGAGGCTGCTGAATTACCCTCACGCTTACACATACCTTCACGGCACCCCCACAGAGCCCGTAGACATCGTAACCCCCATCCGCGCCCTGATGGCCAAAATCGCCGAATTTCCGAATGTATCAGTTCCTGAGTAAAGGAGGTCTAAAATTGAAATCCTGTGTTGACTGCTTTCCGTCATTCCTCGAATAGTCGTAGGCTGCCTTGTCCGACTTTTTCTTCATCAACTTAATACGTCGCTAAACCGTTGATCTCAACAACTCTTTAGACACCGGAGTGCTTGCGTTGCGGGAATCCTTTGGCCTCTTCTCATATTTATCCAGCCCCTGCTCAGAGTGATGTTATTTAAAACCAGGTCATTTGAAAAAGGCTTGCCGGTATTGTTCGTCGGAGATTAGTTCCTCAAGCGCTTTTTTCATAAAGTATCCTTCCGACCCGATGAAGAAAATGTCGGAGCAGAACCGCGACCATAGTTTCCTCGAGTTTGAATAATAATCATCCAGAATTGAAACCGGGAACTCCGGCCATTTATTCTTTCCGAGTCTGAACCCTTCCGAGGTTAATGCTTTGTCGAGTTCTTCGGCAGAAGAGAAGTCTCGCGGATGCTGGATGAGATACATTTCGCGCGCTTTCAGGGAGATTGTATAATCGGAGTTGGGTGCTTTATACATGTTTTTCCAATAAAGGCTTAAGGCGTCTTTTGGGAAATAGACATCTCCATTACGTGTTTTCTCGGCGACCTCCTCGGCAATCGCCTTACTGTGCCCGAAATAAATGCGATAGACGTTTGGGTAATCGTGCAGGTCGGCACCCTCAGGCATGTTTAATAAAAAGCCGGACTGCATCGCACTTCTCAGAAAAACGTATTGTTTTCCAATGGAAGATAGCCGAGGCAGTTCCGCATTTTTAAATTCATACGGTAACCGCATGTCATAGAGGTATATGATACCAAGCTTATCCTCGGGATAATGCGCGAAATATCTGTCGGTATTCCAGTCGTATTTACAGCATGCAAAAAATTTTGCCACTTCTATGTCGGAGGTCAAATCGAGGAATGCGGTTTTATTATAGTAATGCTGCGCAAGTCCTAATCTGCTTAGCTGGAACCGGAAGGGTTCATTGAATATTTTGACTCCTTTGACCCCAAGTTGCCGAACAAGGGGATGACGCGATACAAGACAGGCCATCTCATATGCTTTGATCCTATGAGGCAATGGATTTTTCTCGACATCGGGACGGTATAGGTTGGGGCGACATGTCGGCCGCTTTGTTTCATTGTCTGTGAATTCCTCGTACTGTCCCCGGAATAAGAACCTGCGTCTCGAGAGATTAGGTTTTAGCGCGAAGAGCGGAATGTGGCTTTCAGGTTTTTGTGATTCCTGCAACCATTCCCAGTCGTTACCCGAAGGATTCAGTTGAGTAACCACAAAACTGTTTTTGGGAAAAGAATTCTCGATATGTGCCGTATAGGCGGAAGCCCATGGTATTTTGAATATACCTGATATTATTTCCCTTCCTTTATAATTTGCAGAGGCAACATCATAGCGATAAGGACTTCTGTTATAGGACGAATTAAGAAACAAGTCATGCACAACAGCGTCCCTTTCCAGAAATTCAATGTATTCGATAGCCTCGTCAATATTCTCAAAGGGATGTTCTTCTGTTCCGAAACGCACATCAAGGCGCCTGTGTTTTGCTTCTTTATCGTACGCCTGCAGTTGCGATAACAATCTTTTGCTTTCACCAGAAGACAAAGAGAGACATTGTCCATGATGTCCGTCAGACCCTGTCGATTTTATAAACGCATATTGCCTGTGAGAAAATTTATGGAGTATACTCAGGACAAGTTCTTCGTTTACGAAGGGAGGCACACCTACAGGGACGCCATTCAGAAGCGCGAGTCCGGTGGCGAATGCCAAGGCTTCGGAATCCTGGGGATAAGGCTTTATCAACCTGCTGTTGCAGAAGAAATAATGGTAACCATAGGCGGTATAGTAAGCTTCAATTCTCATCGGTGTGGGCAACTTCTCGCTGACAATATCTTTTGCCCATTGTTGATGAACCGCTATCCGATAATCTGGATAAGCAGCGCGGACAGGGAACAGCCGCGAGGCGGATTTTTGGGAAGATGGCAATCTGATATAGTCAAAATCACAGAAGACAATCGTTATTGCCGGTCCTGAGTATTCCATGAAATTCAGAGCCTCGTTGAAGAAGTCGACAAAAAGTTGCTGTTCTGGCGTGTAGGTCATATATAGAGATGATTATGGGTTTTATTCGCTGCCTCGGGTTCTCATATTGTCGAAAAGAATGTCTTTCAAGGTATATCCGAGGCTTAAGAAGAAATCCAGCTGAGTTTCTACGTCCGCCCGATGCCTCTTTATTTTCTTTTTATTGCCCATTTGCTTTTTGCTCAGGATGAATCTGTCGGCGCATGGCAATTCATAGGGGTCCGCTCCCTTTTGATTAACCAAACGCCGGCAGTCGGCCTTGTAGTTCTCTATGTCGAAAGGAAACAGAAACATCGTCTCGTCTTTCAGGACATAAATCCGCGTAGTTGCGAATAAAAAAAACATCAGCATGGCATCACACCTATCTTCGATAAAGCAAAGGGATGCAGAACTTATGGCAAGGTAAGGGTGTTTTATCGGTATGATTGAAAATTCTACTGTTATGAACGACCGTATTTCCTACGAAGAAAAGAAAGAGCTTCCCGATTCCGTATTCGGACTTCCGGAACGCCGTGAGTATCCCATGCCCGACGCCGCCCATGTACGCGCAGCCGAGGCCTACTTCCGCTATTGCCCCGAGGATCTCAAGCCTCGTCTGGCGCGCGCCATTCTTGCCCGGGCGGCCGAATACGGAGTGGACGTAGAGAGTCCTACCGTACTCGAGTACGCCAAGGAATAAGCGCCGTTTCCTTACCGCAGCGGCGATGGCCGTTCAGGTCGCTCACACGCCGTCCCTGCGCGGATGCATGATGCGGTACTGCCCTATTACCATGATCACGGCTACCACTGTAGCCAGGATGTCGGAGATGGGGAAGGAGGTCCATACGCCTTCGACTCCGAGGAATCGCGGCATGGTGAACAGCAGAGGCACCATGAAGATTACCTGGCGCACCAGGCTCATCAGGATTGCCTTCCCGGCGAGTCCGAGGCTCTGGAAAAGCGCGGTGGCTATTATCTGGAAGCCGACCATGAAGAAGGCCCAGGTGCTGTTGCGCAGCGCAACGCAGGTGGTGTCGATCAGGTGCTGGTCCTGGGTGAAGGCCATGGCGATGTACTGCGGCCATGCCATGGCTATGACGGTCGGCAGCACGGTGATTACGCTTGCGGCTCCGACGGCGAGCCAGAAGGTGTGCCACAGGCGCCTGTTGTTGCCCGCGCCGAAGTTGTAGCCCAAGATCGGCTGGAGGCCCTGGCAGATACCGAGGACGAGAGTCACGGCTATCGAGGTGAATGTCACGAATATGCCGGCGGCGGCAATTGAGAGGTCGGCGAGTTCGGGGGCGGTATAGGCTATGAGGGAGCGGTTGATGATGGCGTTTATGCCGCAGGAGGCGGCGCTGACCAGCGAGGGCGCGGCGCCGATGCTTACGATTCCCAGGAAGATAATCCAGCGCAGGCGGAAGGTGCCGCGGCGGAAGCGCAGGGTTGTGTCGCGGCGGCAGAAGTGCCAGAGCACGAACACGGCGCTGACGCCCATGGCGATGTCGGTTGCGATGGCGGCGCCGGCGATTCCCATGTCGAAGACCATGATGAATATTGGGTCGAGGACTACGTTGGTCACGGCACCGATTATCATCGTCATCATGGCGCGCGTCGGGTAGCCCGAGGCGCGCATCACGTTGTTGAGGCTGAAAGCGATGTTGGTCAGCAGCAGTCCCGGCAGCAGGATTAGCATGTACTCGCGCGCATACGGCAGGGTGAGGTCACTGGCGCCGAAGGCCTTGAGCATGGGGTCCATCAGCAGGGCGAAGACGGCTATGTAGGCCAGGCCGTTGATAATGGTGAGGGTGAGGGCATTGCCGAGGTATCGCTCGGCAGCGGGATGGTCGCCGGCTCCGAGGCTGATGGATACGCGCGAACTGGAGCCCACGCCGACGAGCACGCCTACGGCGGTGGCAAGGTTGATGATGGGGAATGTGACGGTGAGCCCGGCGATGGCGTCGGCGCCGACCCACTGGCCGATGAAAATGCGGTCCACGACATTGTACAGCGCCTGGACGAGCATGCCTACGACACCGGGGAGGCTGTACTTCCAGAGAAGCCGCCCCACGGACATCGTCGCAAGTTCGCGTAGTCTTAAGTTGTCTGCCATATCAGTAAAAAGGGTCCCCACTGTTCGCGGAGACCCCTGCACGGTTATGATTTGCGCGTGGCGAGGTCAGGCGTCGCCCCGACGCGGTATTCTGAATTATTCGGCTGCGGCGTTGTCGGCCATGGTCTGCGCGCGCTGATAGAGAGCCTCCAGGTTGATGCCTTGGGCCTGATACTGAGGATATTCGTCGATGATGGTCTTCAGAGCCTTGGCTTCTTCCTTATAGTTCTGCTGGGCGCGGTATACGTTGGCTTCCTTGACCAGGACGAAGGGAACGACCATGGGGTTTTCGTCGGCCTTGTCGATAGCCTTGCGGTAGCAGGAGAGGGCCTTGTCGTAGTTCTCGAGGTTCACGTAGCAGTCGCCTTCGAGAATCTTGACGCCTGCGGCGGCGACTTCGTCGTCGAGGGAGCAGTCGCCCAGATATTCGACGGCTTCGGCGTACTTGCCTTCCTGATACAGGCGGATGCCCATCATTGCCTTAGCGCGGTTGCCGCTGCGGTAACCGCAGTTGGCTGCTTCGGCATAGAGGGAGGTGGCCAGGGAGTCGTTGGTCATCTCGATGTCGGCGCGACCGATGGCCTCGTCGGCCTTGCGGCTGCCGGCCTGGGCCACCAGGTACCATATGATGCATGCGGCAACCAGGGCGATAACGGCTACCGAAATACAGATAATTCTTTTCTTATTCTCGCGAGCCTTTTCAACTAAGTCGAAATTCTCTTGTTCTTCGGCTTTTTTCTTTTCCATTTATAAGTGTGTATTTATTTCTTGATTGGAGGGAAAGCGGCTTTTCCCGCTTTCAAAATGCAAAAATAGTGGAATTTCGCGAAATAGGAAAATTTTCCGCCGAAAATCTCGCAATCTTCGTCTGAAAAGGCCCCGACGCGGATGCGTCAGGCGAATAGGGCGACGAAACGGGCGAAGTCGGCCTCGATTCGGCTGCGGTCAGTCCCGGCATAATAGTAGTGGCCCGAGTCCGGAAGGATGGTCACGTCGGTGTCCGGCCGGTCGGGGAAGTAGCCGGCGGAGCGGGGCGAGACCATTTCGTCGTAGGCCGACAGGTAGACGTGCGCCGGCAGCGCCAGTTGCCGGGCCAGCGGCCTTGTGCGCCGGATTTCAGCGAAGAGCTCGAGGTAGCGGGGTATCCAGCCGAGGTAGTGGAGCGGGTTGCTGTCGTCGGCGATGCTGTAGGCCGCGGCGGCCGCGGCGGTGCGCGGGTCGGCGGTCCGGCCGGCGAGGACTTTGAGTGGCGTGGTCACCATGCGGCGCGTAGGGCGGAGCTTCAGCGGCGGATTGAGCAGAAAAAGACCATCGGCCATGCCGCGCACGGCGTTGTCGATTGCGAAGAGCGTGCCCATCGAATGCGCCGTGATAATCAGACGCGAGCAGGCGCCGTGCAGACGTGCGGCGGCTCCGGCAACTTGACCACGCCAGCGCCCCATCGACGCATGCCCGAAGGCCCTGGGAGTATCGCAGTGCCCTTCGAGCAGAATATCCTCGCTTCGGAATCCGGCCTCGGCCACGTAGGGCCGCAGGAAGTTGAAATAATCCGGCTTCCCCAGAATCCCATGCACGAACAGCACCGTGGTCATAGCGTCGTAAAAATAAATCAGCGCAAAAATTATTTACAGGGACTAGAGCGATTACCTGAATTTCAAGGGATAGGCAGAGCCGAAGGTGATGGTGAGGGAGATTTTCTGGCAGAACATGAAGCCTTCGGGGCTGAAGTGGAAGTCGAGTTCGGCGCCGAGGTCGACGTTGCGGGTGTTGACTACGCTGTAGCCGAGTTCGACCAGGTCGTAGTAATGCGCGTCGTAGCAGGCGTCGCCTTGATATAGGAGCGAGCCGAAGGTGTCAAGGTTCGGGAAGAGTTTGCTGCCGCAGTAGAACATGTTCTTGAGACTGAAACCCTTGTAGGCGCCGTAGAATTCGAGCCATCCGCCGGCTGGAGTCTTCCAGTCGCCGACGGCGCGGTTGCGCTCGATGGTCATCAGCAGTCCGGCGCGGACGCGCAGGCTGTCGAGGACCGTCGCCGAGCTGAAATCGCCGCCGACATAGGGCGCGGCCATGAAGTTGTCGACGATGTGCATGTCGTCCGGGGCGTTCTTGGTCAGGGCCAGGTGGTTCATGGTCAGGTAGGCGCCCCCCAGCCATGGCCGTTCGGGATGCTGCCAGCGGCCATGGGCGGTGATGTTGAAGCTTTCGCGCCGGGTTTCGGTCTGCTTCTGTCGCCAGTCGAGGTAAATCTCGGCAAATGAGCGCTGCGAGCGCCATTGCAACAGGGCGCCGCGGATATCGGGCTGGAAATAAACCAGGGAGTCGTTCCAGAGGAAATCGGGCAGCTGCTCGATAAGCTGTGTGCGGGGGAATATACCGAAGGAGCCGCTCCAGTGGCCTTTGTCGTGGCGATAGTAGAGGACGGGGCGCACGGCCTTGCCGTTCCAGTCATTTGCGATGGGCCGGGTCCAGTCGATGCCTCCGGCGATACGGTCGCCGTCGGTGAGGCGGAAGCCCACGGTAGGAGTCAGGCGGGTAAAGAATATTGTCTCGGCGCCCATAAGGTCGTTCGAGCCCTCGCTGTTTTCGAAAACGGAATATAGGTCGACGTTCCAGTCGACGCCGGTCTGGGCGGGGGCGCCGGCGAAGCAAACCAAAGCCGCAATGGCGGAAATCAGCTTTTTCAACATATCTCTGTCATCAGCCCCTGCACATTATTATAATATAGGCTTGAAAAAGGCGCAGCCGGGGCGAGGGCTGCGCCTTTTGTCTAGTTCATGTCAGCGAATCAGCGGATGGGCTTGTACTCGACGAAAGCCTCCATGGCCTCGTAGGAGGCCAGGCCGAGTTTCTCGTAGAGCTGTGCGGTTGCGCGGTTGCGGTCCTCGGCGCGCTGCCAGAAGAGGCGGTCGTCGTCACCGAGGAAGGGAGCGTTCTCCATCTGGCTCTGGTGCTTGAGGATTGAATTACGCTTGAAACGCAGCTCCTCGGGGCTGATGGGCACAGCCATCTCGATGTGGTCGATTTCCCATTCGGCCCATGCACCGCGGTACATCCA
>OLHE01000390.1_pt1 | contig 38068 bp, 33 predicted proteins | sample 1605821 | NCBI WGS metagenome assembly OLHE01 (sample SAMN03283250) | human gut metagenome | biome: human-associated habitat; material: feces | host: Homo sapiens | place: USA | collected 2013
ATATGGATATTTCACTTATATCAAAATTAACTGGATTATCTAATGAACAAATAAATAAATTAAAGTAGATTTTACTTACTTATAGAGTATTGACAAAGTTCAATACTTTTTAGGGAGTAATATTGAACATCGCAAATTTGCTGAAAGGCTAAAAGAGAAGACTGGTTATAAAATAGTTTCGTTAAATCATGCTGATGAATATGTTAAGTATTCAGATACATTTGCTGATATAACTCCTTATGATATAGGACCAAGAGAATGGATTAATTTAATAAAAAATGCTGAATATGTTTGTACAGATTCATTTCATGGAACGGTATTTAGTTTATTATTTAATAAGACTTTTTTTGATTTTAGAAGATATAGTGAAAAAAATAAAATGTCTACTAATTCTAGAATTGATTCTTTATTAGATTTAGCAGGAGTTGATAAAAATAGAATATTATTAGGTAACGAAGATATTGATACTGTAATTAAGTATAAAATTAATTATAGCAAAGTTAATAAAAATATTGATAAGATAAGAATAGAATCAAAGAAATGGTTATTAAACTCACTTACATATAAAAGTGAATCATCAAATGATAAATTTATTAAAGTGGATGAGAAAGATTTATGTTGTGGATGTACTGCATGTTATTCTGTTTGTCCTAAGAATGCTATTAGTATGGTCAGAGATAATGAAGGCTTTCTATATCCAGAAGTAGATAAAGAAAAATGTGTTAATTGTGGAATGTGTGAGAAAGTATGTCCAATATTAAATAAAACTAAATTAAATGAATTTAAACAAAAAGGATTTATATTTCAATATAGTGATGATAAAATCCGAAAAGAAAGTACATCTGGTGGGGCATATACTGCTTTAGCAGAATACATCTTAGATAAAAATGGTGTTGTATATGGAGTGGCTATGGAAGACTTTTATGTTGAAAACATAAGAGTAACTTCTAAAGAAGAGTTGTATAAATTCAGAAATAGCAAATATGTCCAAAGTGATAAAAATGAAACATTCAAGATGGTAAAAAAAGATTTAACGGATAATAAACTAGTTTTATACAGTGGTACAGTTTGTGAAATTGAAGGATTAAAATCTTTCTTAGGAAAAGAATATCCTAATTTAGTAACGGTCGATGTAATTTGCAGAGCAGTTCCAAGTCCGTTAGTGTGGCAAAAATATATTGAATTTAGAAACAATAATAATGTAGCAACTAAGGCATATTTTAGAAAAAAAGTTTATGGATATAAATATTCTAATCTTACAATAGAAAATGATAATGAAATTTTGTATAAAAATGGAATAGATTCAGATCCTTATTTACGTGCTTTTTTCTCAAATATTGCTTGTAGACCATCATGCTATAATTGCCATTTTAAAAAACAAAATCATATATCTGATTTTACTATTTGGGATTGTTTTGATGTAGATAAATATGATAAAAATTTTGATGATGATATTGGTACCACTAGAATATTAATTAACAGTCAAAATGGGTTGGATATCTTTAATACGATAAAAGATAAACATAAATATAAGGAAGTTGATATCAATAAATTGGTTAATAATTTTCATCAGATGTTTAATGTTATAAAATATAATTCAAAAAGAAATGAATTTTTTGAGGATTTAAATGCTAAAGATTTTGAATATATAATAAGAAAATATTATCCAAATTCCTTTAAATGTAAATTAGAAAAATATAGTAGAATTTTCTTAATTAAGCTTGGAATATATAAACCATTGCTTAAATTAGGCAAGAAAATAAGAAAGCGTGATTAAAATGAAAACAGAACCTGTTAAAGTATTATACTTTGTTGATAGAATGCTTAGAGGTGGAATTCAAAGTCTGGTAATAGATTGGGTTTCTCGATTTGATAAGCAAAAGATACATGTTGATTTTTTATTACTTGATGATGGTAAAGAGTATAAATTAGAACAAACATTAAAAGAATTAGGATGTACTGTTTATAAATTAAAAGGAATATGGGTTAAAACACCAATTGATTTTATTAAATATAAGTGTGCTGTAAAAAGTTTTTTTAAAGAACATCATGATTATAAAGTTGTCCACATGCATTCTTCTAGTAAAAACTATATGATTTTAAAATATGCTAAAAAATATGGTATTCCGATAAGAATAGCACATAGCCATAATATAGATTTTCAAACTAAAAATCCTTTAAAAAAATTAATTGGTAACTTATTTAAAAAGCCTCTAATAAAATATGCAACAGACTATTTTGCTTGCTCAAAGATTGCTGGTGAATGGTTATTTGGTAAAGATATAGTAGAATCTGATAAATTTAGAGTTATACATAATGCAATTGACTATGATAAGTTTAAGTATAATAGTAATATTCGAAAAAAAATGAGAGAAGAATTTAATTTTAAAGATTCTGATATTGTGATTGGGCATGTAGGGAGGTTTGTAGAACAAAAAAATCATAGTTTTTTAATTGATGTGTTTTATAAATGCTATGAGCAAAATAATAATTATAAACTTTTATTGGTAGGAACTGGTGAGCTAGAAGAATTTATCAAAGAAAAAGTGAGAAGTCTGGGTATAGAAAATAATGTGATATTTGCTGGCTTTCAATCAAATGTTAATGATTATATGCATGCAATGGATTTGTTTGTTTTTCCAAGCCTATTTGAAGGTTTAGGATTGGTCCTTATAGAAGCTCAAGCGTGTGGTCTTCCTTGTTTTTGTACTGCAAATACAATACCAAAAGATGTTAAAATTTTGAATAATTTACAATTTATTTCTTTGAATGATGGCGCTTTGGAATGGGCTAAAAAAATAATTTCTTCTAAGTTAAGAATTAATGATAATAATACATATAAAGAATTTAAAAAAATGAATTATTTAATTTCTGATATCGTAATTGAATTGGAAGACAAATATATGTCAATGTAGTTAAATATAAGTAAAATATCATTTGTAAAAACTATTATATGAGGAAGTGAGAGTTTGAAAAAAATAAAAATATCTGTTGTAGTCCCAGTTTTTAATTCTGAAAAATATTTAAAAAAATGTATTGACTCAATAATTAATCAAACATATAAAAATATAGAAATTATTTTGATAAATGATGGGTCTAGTGACAAAAGTGAAGAAATATGTAATTCTTATTTAAAAATATATAAGAATATAAAATTAATAAATCAATCAAACAGTGGAGTAAGCGTTGCTAGAAATAATGGATTAAAATCTTCAACAGGAGATTATGTACTATTTGTCGATTCTGATGATTGGTTAGAAAAAGATATGTTAGAAATAATGGTTAAAGAGATAGATAATTTTGATATAGATATAGTTAGATGTGAATATTTTGTTGAAAACAATCCTGTTTTGGAAGATAAATATTTTAAGAAACTATATTTTAAAAATGTTGAGATAAGAAACAATAATTATTTGATTGAAAATATAACAAATTATAATATTAATCCTGCGGTGTGGATGATGTTCATAAAAAGAGAATTAGCTGTTAAGCATAAGTTTACTTCAAACATAGGTTATGGAGAAGACTTAATATACTCACTTGATTTATTATTGGATTCTAAAAAAATAAAAATAATTCCCTATGCATTTTATCACTACAGATTAAGCGATAATAGTGCAAGCCGTAATCCTGCAAAATATACTAGAAACATTGAAAATTTGATAAAATTGTATACATATATAAAGGACATTTTAACAAAAAATGGTATAAATAATAATCGAATTGAAAAAAATTCAATAAAAGCATATTATTATCTTATAATTTGGTATGAATATTTAAAGTTTAATGCTTCTGTTTTAGATGGAAATGGTTTTATTGAAGAATTAAAAAAAATAAGAAACTCTGATGAGTATGTTTTTTATTTAAAAAAATTTGGCAAGAATAGTAATTTGAAATTAAATAGAAGATTAATTATTTGGTTTTTTGATAATAAACTTTATTTTATGATATTGTTTACTTTAAAATTAAAGAAATATCTTAAAGGTGGTGGAAGACAATGAAAAATATAATATTATCAATTATAATTCCAGCATACAATAGTGAAAATAGCATTCAAAAATGTTTAAAGAGTATTGTTCCACAACTAAATAAAGAGTGTGAACTGATAGTCATAAATGATGGTTCAGATGATGAAACGGAAAATAAAGTAAAAGAAATATTTCATCAATACAAATCGTTAACTAATTTAATTTATATTTATCAAAAAAATAGTGGTGTAAGTAAAACAAGAAATAAAGGAATTAATATTTCTAGGGGAAAATATTTGTGGTTTATTGATAGTGATGATTTTATTGAAAGTGCATATGTAAGTGAAGTATACAAGTATTTAAATGAACAATTTGATATAATATTGTTTGATTATGATGTTGTTGGAAGTGAAAAAAGAACTAATGAACCTAGGCTTGAAGATAAGAAAGCTAACAGAAAAGAATTTTTAAAATTTGTTTCGTCAAATTTTTTTACGACTTTTATTTCTGTTCCATGGAACAAAATTTATTTAAGAAGTATAATTATTGAAAATAAAATATATTTTAATTGTGATTTGTTTTCAAATGAAGATTACTTATTCAACTTACAGTATTATAATTATGTTAATTCAGTAGTAATTAATTCTAGAAAATTATATAATTATGTTGTAAATCAGAATGAATCTTTATCTAAGCGTCAGAGAACACTCAAGTATTCTTGGAATGTTACAAAAAAATTATATTTAAGTTTAATTAAACTATATGGTGAAAACAATAGTTTGGTGTATGATTTTTTTATGGAAAGAATATATAATGATTTATGTATTTCAAGATATTCTTTTAGTGGTCTGTATAATATTTATAATGATGATATTTTCAAAAATATTGATAGTTTTAATCTATCTAATGGTGCCTCTAAAAAAGCAAAATTTATTTATAAAAACTTGAAGTTTCGTAATGTTTTAATTGTTTACATATATTTCTTTGCTAAAAGGGAATGGAGAAAATTATATGATAAAAAGAAAAGTTAATATTAAAAATATTTTAGTAAATTTAATAATATTGTTTCTAATTTTAATATTATTTTCTGGTTCAAATATTTTTAGTAATTATCAAAAATATTATTTTATATTGTTACTTGTAATACTTTTTATACTAAGATTTAAAAATAAATTATATATTAATAGATTGTCATTTATATTACTTTTTCAATTTATAATGTTAATGTTAACAATAACTTATAGCATAAATCCTTTAGAATCTTTGAATTTTGTATTTATTTTTGGAATATGTGTTTTGTTTTCAATTATAAATTTTAAAAAAGTAGATACTTTCAAAATAATTGATTGTATAGAAAATTATGCTTTCTTTTTTTCTATAATTATAATTATTTCTTTATTAAAACATGATTTAATAGTAACAAATCTATCGTTTTTGTTTCCAAATAGTAATGCAATGTTAGTTACACTTAATGAAATTAATTATAATATATTTTCTGGTTTAGCATTGGAGAGAGCTTATTCAGCATTTTGCATTAATATTGGAATTATATCTGTTTTATCAAGATTTAATAAAAAATACAAAGCAACTAAATATGATATTATAAAATTAATAACATTTGTTATTTCTTTGTTTTGTTGTGGAAAAAGGACATTGCTTGTTATTCCATTATTTGTTTTTACTTTTTTTCTTTTCATAAATGATTATAAAAAATTTGCATTAAATATATTAAAGTGTACTATTTTAGTGATAAGTATGGTTCTTGTTTTGCAAACTTTTATTCCGACTGTTGACATATTGTTGCAACGCTTTTCTGATAATGTTGGTGATAAGAGTTATAATGGAAGGACGGAGTATTGGAAATATTGTAAAGAAATGTTCAATAATAGTCCGGTATTTGGTAATGGAATAAATACATATAAGTCATATCTAAAAAGTAATAGTGGGCTTAAAGTCTATCATGCCCATAATATATATTTACAATTACTAGGAGAATTGGGTATAATAGGTTTCTTATTTACAATATTCTTCTTTGCTTTATGTTTGTTCAGTATAATTTTATTCTATAAAAGGAACTGGAAAAGATTATCTTCAAAAGAAATATATGCTTTAAATTTTAGCATGGGAATACAATTACTTTTCTTATTATATGGTATGACCGGAAATACATTTTATTATTATGAACAATTATTAACTTATTTTTTAAGTATTGCAATTTTCAATAGTATAGAATATGAGGTGAAGTATGAAAAAAATAGCAATAATTACATTTCATAGAGCAATTAATTATGGTGCAGTATTGCAAGCTTATGCATTACAAAATTGCTTAAAAGGGTTAGGATATGATGCTTTTGAGATTGATTATGTTCCAAGTCAAGAAATTCAAAAATATAAACTTATTTCTTTGAAAAGAATAAAAAATCCTAAAAGATTTTTTATGGATATAATTAGTTTCCCTGAAAATCTAAAAAAGCACAATAAATTTAGAAAATTTTTAGATTCAAATATTTCTTTAACTTCTAATAAATATAATTTGTCAGAGTTAAAGAATAATCCTCCTCTGGCAGATGTTTTCATTACAGGCAGTGATCAGGTTTGGAATTATGAATTATTAAATGGAATTGATGATGCTTTCTTTTTGAATTTTAGATGTGAAAAATTTTCTAAAAAAATTTCTTATGCAGCAAGTATTGGAAAAGAATTTTTCTTAGAATGCAATTATACTGTTTTGAAAAATTATTTGTTTGATTTTTATGGCATATCAGTCAGAGAAAAAACAGCTATCAAGGCTTTAGAAAAATTGGGCATAGAGAATGCGGTAACTGTATGTGATCCTGTATTTTTAAATGAAAGATGTATATGGAATAAGTTGTGTAAAAAGCAATACAATAAACAGAAATATATTCTTTCATATATGCTTTCTAAGAGTGATGAGTATTGTAAAATGGTGTCACTATTAGCAAAGAAATTGAATTTAAAGGTAGTGTGCTTTGAAAAAAAGCCTCATTATGATTGCAAATTTGAAAAAGAATTTTCTGCAGGACCAGATGAATTTGTAAATTTAATAAGGGATGCAGAATATGTTATTACAACATCATTTCATGCGACTGCTTTTTCAATAATATTTGAAAAAAAATTCTTTGTTTATCCATATAGTAAAACATCATCAAGAGTGACTGATTTATTAGAAAAATTGGATCTTTCCAACAGGGCTATAAGTTCGTTTGAAGAGTTTAAAAAATTAGATTTTGACAAAGATATTGATTATGAAAAAGTTAATGGAGTTTTAGAAAAAGAACGTAAGAAATCTATTGACTGGCTGATTGATGCTATAGAAAAGTAAAAGAAGGTTATTATTATGAGTAGAGAAAAAAATTTAGCAAAAAATACAATTATAATAACAATTGGAAAAATTTGCACTCAATTAATTACTTTTTTTCTTTTGCCATTATATACTGGGATACTATCTACTAGTGAATATGGTACAGTTGATTTATTAAATACATTAGTTTCTCTTTTGTTACCAATAGTTACATTTCAAGTTGAACAGGCCGTATTTAGGGAATTAATTGAAGTAAGAGGAAAAAATGATAAAGAATCAAGGATAATTTCTAGTGCAGTTATTACGGTAATATTTCAATGTATAGTATATTTAATAATATTTGCGTTGATATCACCGTTTATAAATAATCACTATAAATTTTTCCTAGCAACTAATGTTGTAGCAAATATATTCTTATCTTTGCTTTTGCAGATTGCCAGAGGCTTTGGTGATAATAAAAAGTATGCTTTTGCAAGCTTTATAAGTGCCTTATCAACAATTATTTTTAATATTTTGTTTTTGGTTGTTATAAAATTAGGAGCTAATGGAATGCTACTTGGAACAATGCTTGGACAAATTGTGGCGACAATATATTTATTTATATCGTTGAGATTATATAAATATTTAAAAGTTAAAGATTATAAAAAAGAAGTAATAAAAAGTTTATGGAAGTATTCATTGCCATTAATACCTAATGCTATATCTTGGTGGGTCTTTAATGCTTCTGATAGAGTAATTGCAAGTGCATTTTTAGGCGTTGATCAAAACGGTATTTTGGCAGCTTCTTTAAAGTTTTCCACTGTATTTATAACTTTTTATAATATTTTTAATATGAGTTGGACAGAATCAATTTCTATAGCAATAAAAGATGATGATGTCAGTGATTATTTTAATAAAATGTTCAATATTATATTAAAATTATTCACGGCATTAGCGATTGGAATGATTGCCTGTATGCCATTTGTTTTTCCTATTATGATTAATGAAAAGTTTAGTGTTGGTTATGGATTAGTACCTATTTCAATTATTGGATCATTATTTAATGTTGTAGTTGGATTAGTGAGTGTTATATATGTTGCAAAGAAGAATACAAAAGCTATTGCAAGTACTTCGATAGTATCTGCTGTAATTAATATTATAGTTCATTTAGTATTAATAAAATTTATAGGTTTGTACGCTGCGGTTATTTCTACTTTCATGGCATTCTTTATAATGAGTATTTATAGACTTATAGATGTAAGTAAACGATACTTTAAAATAAAAATAGATATGAAATTTGTTATTCAATCTCTTATTGCTTTGATTTTTGTGTTTGTTAGTTACTACATAAATAATATATATTTAAATGTATTTGTTGTATTATTTGCGGTACTATTTGCTATTTACATAAATAAAGATTCATTTGATATAATATTTAAATTATTTACTAAAAAATTGAAAAGGAGCTAATACTATGGATAATAATTATTTTGATTCTAATAATAAAAAAGATTGTAATGGTTGCGGAGTTTGTTCTTTAAAGTGTCCAAAACACGCTATTACAATGAAAAAAGATGAAGAAGGTTTTCTATATCCAGTTATTGATAAAGAAAAGTGTATTAATTGTGGAATTTGTAGAAAAGTCTGTCCTAATATTTATTATAAAAATAGTGAGAATATATCGAAAGCATATATTTCATATATAAAAAATGATATTGATAAAAAAGATTCTGCTTCTGGTGGAATGTATTATGCTATTGCAAAATATATAATAGGACTTAATGGTGTTATTTTTGGTGTTACTTATGATGATAACTTAGTTGCAAGACATGAATATGCTGAAACTATAGATGATGCAAAGAAGTTTTGTGGTTCAAAATATGTTAAGAGTGATTTGAATGATTCTTATAAAGATGTAGAAAAGTTTTTAAAAGATGATAGATATGTTCTATTTAGTGGAACTCCTTGTCAGTGCCAAGGATTGAGAAGTTTTTTGAAAAAGGATTATGCGAAGTTGTATACTTGTGAGATAATATGTCATGCTAATCCATCTCCATTGGTATTTGATTTATATTTGAGAAATTTAGAATCTAAATATGGTAAAAAAGTAGAAAATATTTCATTTAGATCAAAGGAAAATGGTTGGCATAATCAAATGCCTATTATTGAATTTGATGATGCTACTAAGATTGAAGAAAATTCATATTTTAATTCTTTTGTTAGCGAAATGATAAATAGACCTTCTTGTTATGATTGTCGTTTTTGTACTACTGAGAGACATTCTGATTTTACTATAGGTGATGCATGGGGAATTGATAAAATAGACTCATCAATTAAAGATGATGATACGGGATTATCATTATTTGTGGTTAATACTGAAAAAGGTTTTAAAATTTTTGATAAAATTAAGAGTGAATTATTTTTTAAAGAAACTGATATTGAAAAGGCGTTTTCTTTTAATCATCATTGCAATGTTAATCAACATAAAAAAAGAGATGAATTCTTTGAGAAAATAGTTTCTAAACAAATTGATGAAGGAAATATTATTAAGTACATGAATAAATATACACATAGACCTTTATATAAGAGAATACTTGGAAAAGCTAAGAGAATTGTTAAAAATATTATTAAATGATTATTAATAGGATAATTGTCAAATAGTGTGTGTAGACACAAATAAGTGATAATTATTTATGTAGTCAATGCAGTTGTGCATTGGCTTTTTTGATTTTAATTAGATTTGGCACATCATTATTTTAATTTTAATTTTTTGAATGTTCTAAAAGCATATGCTATTCTTTTAATAACTTTGATAATGTTGCTATTTTTAGTACTTTTTATTTAAGTGTCTAGCATTTTTTTAGTATTATTAGAAATATGACAACTATAATTAGTAGTATACTACAATGTTTACAAAGTTATCTTTGTTTATGAAAAAAATGTATATAGAGTTAAACACTCTATATACACTAAAAATTGTATGTCTATTAAATATAGATGATATTTAGCATGTAAATCGATTTTATAAATAAAACATAGAAAAATATGCTATAATCTTTTTAAGAAGATATGTAGTAGGTGATTTACTTTGAATAATAATTTAAAAAATAATAGTAATATAATTTCTCTTTATAAGTTTATTCAAGAATTTTGTAAAATTAGAAGTAAAATTATAATTAATGATAATGATTATATATGGAATTGTAAAATAGATAATATTGAGGATGATCCTGAAAATATTAGTATTAAATATTGTAATCAGCTAGAAGATGGCGATGATGATGAACTAGACTATATTTTAAAAGTTCATAAACCTGAGTTTCAAAATGCTCCAGAGTTACCTAAAGAGTTAAAAAAGTGGATATCTGGTGAATGGAATGATTATAAAGACGAAGTAAAAATTATTAAAGAGAGAGAAAAAAATAGTTTACTTGATGATATTGATGATGTTGAGAAATTTGATGATGATCCAAAAAGAAAAATAATTGCTGAAGAGTACTTAAATAAGAGAAATGAATGGGTTAAAAGTCAAAAGAAAGTTGAAAAAACTAGAAAACTGTTTACTGACTTATATATGATATATAATGACTTAAAGAAAGATTCAGAAACGATTGAAATAATTGTGGCAAATGGATATATAAAGGATAGAAATAACCCTAATATATATCATCCAATTCTTACTAAAAGTTTAAATATGAATTTTGATGCTGTTAAAAATATTATTTATGTTACAAATACTGATACAAGATCGGAATTATATACAGAATTGTTTCAAATGATTGATAATATTAGTTTAGATGCTCTTTCCTCTTTAAATACAAAGTTAATGCATAGTGATTATCATCCAATGGATAGAAATAATACAAAAGATTTTTTGAAAGTTCTTGTTCATATGATTTCATCAGATAGTAAATTTATAGATGAAGGTGAAATAGATGATGGTAATAATAGAATATCAATGTTTTATAGACCATCTATTATTGTTAGAAAAAGACTTGATGGAACTGTTAAAGCAATAGATAAAATAATAAAAAATATAGAAGAGACAGGATTTGTACCAGCACATTTATTGGATATTGTTAATGGAGGACGTATTGAACGTCCTGAAGAAAAAGAAGAATCAATAGAGGAACTATTAGCAAAAACAGGTGGAGAAAGTATAGATATATTATTAACAAAAGAGGCAAATAAAGAACAGTTAGAAATTGCTAAGAGAATAGATATGTATAATGCCGTATTAGTACAAGGACCTCCTGGAACTGGAAAAACACATACTATAGCAAATTTAGTAGGAGACTTTTTAGCAAAAGGAAAGAGTGTTTTAGTAACAAGTTATACAAAAAAAGCACTATCAGTATTAAAAGATAAATTACCTAAAAATATGCAAAGTTTATGTGTAAGTGTATTAGACGATTCAAACGAAGATATGGAAAAATCAATAGATGGAATTACAGAGCGTATGTCTAAATATACATCGTTTGAATTAAAAAAGAAAATAAATGAGTTAAAAGAAAAAAGACTAAAAATTATAGATGACCTTTCAAAAAACAGAAAGAAAATATATGATATATTAAACTCAGAATATAAAAGTATAGTTTTAAATGGTGAAGAAATTTCTCCAACAGAGGCAGCTATTTTTATTATGAAAAATAGAAATAAATTAGATTATATAAATGGAAATGTAAAATTATATACACCACTTCCTTTATCAGAAGATGAACTAAATTTTCTATATTCAACAAATAATGATATTACAGTTAATGAAGAAAAAGAATTGAATTATAATTTACCAAATCCAAGTAATTTAATAAAACCATCTGTACTTGAAAATAATTTAAAAAAAGTAAATGAGATTATAGATAATATTAACATTATTAAAAATACTAAAAATTGGAATATCAGTATTAAAGATAATTTATATTTTGAAACAGAGTTTGGAAGTTTTTATGTTACTGATTTAAATATTGATTATATTAATGAACTAAGTTTGTATATTAAAAGATATAAAAATATAGAACCTTGGTGCATTGGTATTTGTTGTGATAGCAAAAAGGGAGAAGCACATAAGAAGAGTTGGATCAAGTTAATAGCTAAGATCAAATCTACTTTGGAAATTAATGATTATATATTAGATAAATATTTTGGAAAAAAACTAACATGTAATGTTAATGATTTAATTGAATATAAGAGTTCTATTAATAAATTAGCAAAGATGCTTGAAAAAGATAGTAAAATAAGTAGTTTAAGGTTAATTTTTAATGGTGATGTTAAAAAGTTGACTACTTTAAAGTTAATAAATAATTCTACAATTAAGACTCATGATGATTGTGAATTTTTATTAAAATCTATCGATTTATATAATGCTAGAAATGAGTTAGCACAAAATTGGAATGACTTGATGGTAATTAATGGTTCTAAAAGTTTTTTTGATTTAGATAGTGAAGAACCTGAAAGAACTGCTGAGAAGTATATAAGTCAAATTGAATATTATTTAAATTGGTATTCAAAAGATTATAAGGAATTACTTGATTTACTTTCAAAAAATACTATTCCGCCTCAGATTGTATTAAGAGTAAATAGTCTAGATAGTGATTTTGAACAAGTCGATAAGATTTTTAATGCTTTATGTAATGATTTACCTTATATAATTAATGTTTGTATTAATAAGATAAATATTTCTGAAATAAATGATGTAATTGATAAGTCAATAGATATACTTGATGACAATTTATTAATTAATTCATCTATTTGTATAAACATTAAAACTTCTTTGATAAATCGTGATGTAAACAGTTATTTACAACAATTTAAAGAGTTAGAAGAAACTTATAATAAGTATGAATTTCTTACTAAGAGAAATGAATTATTGAATAGGATTTCTAAAGTTGCACCTAAATGGGCTAATGATATAAGAAACAGGAATGGAATACATGGATTATGTTCTTGTCCATCTAATATAAAAGATGCTTGGAAGTATAAACAACTTGATTTAATCCTTGAAGATTTAACTAGTGAGTCATTAGATTCATTACAGAAGAAGAGTCAAAAATTAAGTATTAATTATAGAAAAGTTACAGAAGAGTATGCAGAAAAATGTGCTTGGTATCAATTATTATCAAAAACAGAATGTGATATTGGTATGAAACAAGCATTAAAAGGTTGGGAGTTAACTATTAAGAAAATTGGCAAAGGAACTGGAAAAAATGCTGCTAAATACAAAGCACAAGCAAGAGAATTAATGTCTAAGTGTCAAAATGCTGTTCCTTGTTGGATAATGCCAATAAATAAAGCAATAGAATCTTTAAAACCTGGTGAAAATGAATTTGATGTAATTATTATTGATGAAGCTAGTCAATCTGATATATCTTCTTTAGCAATAGCATATCTTGGCAAAAAAATGATTGTTGTTGGGGATGATAAACAAGTTAGTCCAATGGCGATAGGTGTAGAGTATGACAGAATAGTAGATTTACAAGAAATGTTAATAAAAGGTAAAATTCCTAATTCTCATTTGTATAGTACAAAAACTTCATTATATGATATTGCTGCTACTACGTTTCAGCCATTAATGTTAAAAGAACATTTTAGATGTGTACCTGAAATAATTGGTTTTAGTAATATGCTTTCATATGATTATAAAATTAAACCTTTAAGAGATTCGAATAGTAGTAATTTAGTTCCTGCTGTTATTAATTATCATGTTGATGGAAAAAGAGAAGGAAAAACAAATGTTGAGGAAGCAAAAACAATAGTTAGTTTAATTAAAGCTTGTATATCAATGGAAGAGTATAATAATAAAACATTTGGAGTAATTTCATTACTTGGAGATGAACAGGTTAGATTAATTGATAGTTTAATAATGGAAAAAATTAATAATAAAGATGTAGAGGATAGAAGAATACTAGTTGGAAATGCTTCTAATTTTCAAGGTGACGAAAGAGATGTAATATTTTTATCAATGGTTGATAGTCGTAATGAGAATGGTGGACCACTATCTTTAAGCGGAAATGGTGTAGATGATTCTAATAAGAAGAGATATAATGTTGCTGTTAGTAGAGCAAAAGATCAATTATGGGTTGTAAATTCATTAGATTCTACATATAATTTGAAACCTGGTGATATTAGAAAAAAATTATTAGATTATGCAACCGATCCCAATGCTTTTATGTACAAAGAAGAGGAAATAAAGAACAAAGCTGATTCTATATTTGAAGTTGAAGTTGCTAACAAGCTTGTTTCTGAAGGATACCACATTGTTCAACAATATCCTGTTGGTGCGTATAGACTTGATATTGTTGTTATATATGAGGGTAGAAAAGTTGTTATTGAGTGCGATGGAGAAAGATATCACAGCGGTACTGAAAAAGTGAGAGAAGATATGCAAAGACAGGCAATACTTGAAAGAATTGGTTGGAGATTTATTAGAATAAGAGGAAGCCAGTATTTTAGAAATCCTGAATCTGAAATGAAACGAGTAATTGAACAATTAAATATTATGGAAATATATCCAGAAGATGATAAAATAGTTGTTAATAAGAATCGAACAAGTGATTTACTTGAAAAAGTAAAAAGAAAAGCATCTGAGTATTTTAATGAAGATTTTGTAGAAGAAAAACCAGAAATTATAAATAGTACTGATATATCTACTCCTAAGATTTTATATGCTCTTGATTCTAATAAAACTATCGATAAGTTAAAAGATTCTGAAATTCTTGATGAATATGTAGAAAATAAAGAAAAAGAAGAAGAGACTTTTTTGGATTTTTTAATATAACAATCTAAAAGTTTAATATAAATTTGTTAAATAGTGTGTGTAGACACAAATAAGTGATAATTATTTATGTAGTCAATGCAGTTATGCATTGACTTTTTTCTATTTTAATTAATCCTTTACTTATCATTATTCTAGCTTTAAATCTTCTAAATGATCTAAATCCAAAAGCTATTTTTTTTATTACTTTAATTAAGTTGTTGTTTCCTTCTATGTAACCATTATGATAATTAGTTGTAAATGTTTTTTTTATATATGGTAAAAATTCTAATAATGTTTTAACTGCTGTTTTCATATATGAAGATATATTATTGTTTTGGTTAATTAATACTGACTTTAGCAATTTATAATTTCTTGTTTTTAGGGAATGTAATATATTTTGATATATAAGATAAGTTTTAATTCTTCATCAATGTTAATTAAATAATCAACTACATCAATAGTTGTCATCAAATGTTCAAAGCAAGTGAATCTTTTCCAAACAGAGTTATCTAAATCTTCATGGTATTTTAAACGTGGCTCATTTAACAATTTCTTTATAATAGCAATTTTCTTTAAAAATAACATCATTATCTTTAAACTCTAGTAAATATGCAATATACTTTTGCATAGACATATAAATAATTTCTTTCAATTTTGATTGAGCACTTATATTATATCAAGGTTTAAGTTTATATGTCTTTTTATAATTAATATGGTTTTATGCAGTATACATATAAACAAATCATTTATTTTGACAAGATTATAATTTCGCTTTATTATATAGTTAATGGATCAGGAGGTTGTTATGAATAGTAATTATATTTTAATGGTCATTCATAAAATAAAAGAAACTTATGATGATATTGATTTTCTTTTTGATTTTGATTGTGTAAATAAAATGGTTGATGGTAGTACTGCAGTTGATATTAAGAAGTTGGATATTATTGCTAATAAGTATGATGATGAGTTTAATTTTATTTTTGGTATGGAAAGACAAGCTAATTTAAATACTAATTTTTATTTGATTTATAATTCTGATTTAGAATATACAATCAGATTAAGAAATGGAATGATAAAAATTTATGTTATTAGAAAATATAAAAATAATTTGACTGACAAAATTAAAAATATTTTAATTAATGGTACTGATTCTGAATTTTATAATCTTATAGTAAAAAATATAATATAATAGTATTATAAAACTATCTTCTATAAGATAGTTTTTCTTAAATTGGAGGTGTTATCTTGGATAGAACTGCTACTGCTACTATAGAAGGTTTTAATTATCAATATAATAAAAGTATTTTAGAAATATTAAATGCTAAAAATGGAACAAAAGTAATGCTTGAAGGATTAATTGAAGATATAGATGTCGTAGATGATGGTGAAATAATAACTGCGATTCAATGCAAGTATTATGAATCTCAGAAAAAAATTACTCCAAGTTCTATAGCAAAAGCTGTTTTTGATATGTTAGTTACGCATATTGAAAAACCTAACGTAAATTTTAAACTTTATATGCATATAGATGGTGAATTAGAAGAAAAGGAAGTATCTTTTGATGTTGAATTTTTAAATGAAATATTAAAAACAAGTGATAAGAATAATATTAAAAAGTATTTTCCTAATATATATAAATTTCCCGAAGAGATTTCAGCTTTATTTAATAAAAGAAAATTGGAAGTAAAAGATGTAGAGAAAATTAAAGGTTACATTAAAGAAAACGAAGATACAATTTTGTTGTTTAATAAGCAAGATTTTATAAACAAATTTACTTTAATTTCTGCATTAAAAAATAGTGATTTAAAAAACGAGATAATAGATATTATAGTTGATGCAGGTAATGATCTAACAGAAGTAGAAAATATAATATATCCAAATTTCTTTCAAAAAGTTGCGGAAATAAGTTCCTATGATAATCCAGAAAAGAGAAATATAATAGCACAAGAATTTAGGCAAGAAATTTATAATACGAAGGATTTAGTATATACAAGGTGGCTGGCAAAATTATATGATAAAGAGAAATATAAAAAAACCCTAAAAAAAAGATTAAGTAATAGACTTAAAAATAATAGTGGTTTTAGAGTTATCATTATTGATGCTAGTAATTATGATGAAATTAAAATGGCAGTATTTATTAAAGAATATATAAATAAGTTTTGTCAAAAACCAAAATTAAATTATATGCCATTATTTATGATACGAGATGATAGTGAAAAGAAGTTTTTAGCATTACAAACAGTATTATATTCGTCATATGGAATTTCAGTTGAAACAGGTGAAGTTGCAAGAAAAATGAATATAGATAAACTTTTTCAAAACTCAGAAACTACGATAAAAATGTGTATGCATAGTTGTGAAATTGATGAGTTTTTGTCAAATCCCAAAAGCAAAAGACCGGATGATATAATTGTTATTGGTGAATTGGATACAACCATTTATAAAACGTGTTATATACCGACAACTACAATTGAAAAATTAGATATAGAAGATTTATTATATGTTTTTAACTTAGGAGGAAAATAGGATGAGTATAAAAATTGGTAAAGTATATGAAAGTACAAATTCAGTAATAAAAATTAAACTAGATGATTATAAATGTTTTGAAGATAACAAAGAAAGTTTAAAAGTTGGTCAGTATTTAACAATTGAAGAAGGCAATATTAATAATATTTTAGCTACTATTATTAATATAAAGACAGTCGATACAGAAAATGATGATGTTAAATATTTTATAGATACTCAGCCTATTGGATCATATGTTTTTGAAGGAGATAACTTAATTTTTAGTCAGGGAAATATTAATATTCCATCACCAACTGAACCTGTATCAATTCCAGATGAAAATATAATTGATAAAATTTTTTTAAAGACTTCTATATCGTCATTTTATTTGGGAAAATTATCATATAACAACAAGGTTAATTATTACGTCAATGGAAATGCTTTTTTTAGCAAGCATATAGGAGTAGTTGGTTCTACTGGAAGTGGTAAATCTGGTGCTGTAGCAAAGATGATACAAGAAGTATGTGGAATAAAAAAATCAAAAAACGAAAATAAAGATAGACAAAAAAATTCACATATTATTATTTTTGATATACATTCTGAATATAAAAGTGCTTTTTCACTATTGTCTGATGAAAAATTCACTCTAAATAATTTAGATGTAGAAAAAATGTGTATACCATATTGGTTAATGAACTCAGAAGAACTGGAATCATTGTTTATCGAAAGTAATGAGATGAATTCTCATAATCAGATATCTCAATTTAAGAGAGCAGTTATATTGAGTAAAGAAAAACACAATCCTGGTAAAAAAGTAACTTATGATATGCCTTTATATTTTGATATAAAAGAAGTTTATTATTTTATATATAATTTAAATAGGGAAGTTATATCTAAAACTGAAATGGAATATGGAAAACCTAAATTGAAGGATGGAACTTTAATTGACAATGTAAATCAATATTTGGAAAAAAAATATGAATTTATACCCACTAGTACTGCAAGTATCACTAAGGCAAGTAATGGACCATTCAATGGTGAATTTGAAAGATTTATTACAAGAATAGAAACAAAATTAAATGATAGAAGGTTAGACTTTATAATTAATCCTAAAAAAGCTGATGGATCTGATTATAAAAGCAATGATTTTGAAGATATTTTAAAACAATTTATAGGGTATATTAATAAATCTAATATTTCAATAATAGATTTAAGTGGAATTCCTTTTGAAGTTTTAAGCATAACAGTTAGTTTGGTATCAAGATTAATATTTGATTTTGCATTTTACTATTCTAAAAATAAACACCAATTAGGCAGACAAAATGATATTCCATTCATGATAGTATGTGAAGAAGCTCACAATTACATTCCACAAAATGGTGGAGCTGAGTATAATGCTTCAAAAAAATCATTAGAGAGAATTGCTAAGGAAGGTAGAAAATACGGATTAAGTCTTATGGTAGTAAGCCAAAGGCCATCTGAAGTATCTGAAACAATTTTTTCTCAATGTAACAATTTTGTAGTATTGAGATTAACAAATTTTAATGATCAAAATTGTGTAAAAAGATTATTGCCGGACAATAATAGTTCACTTGTTGAAAATCTTCCTTCTCTTTCAGCTGGAGAGGCACTAATTGTTGGTGATGCAACAACCATTCCTGCATTAATAAAAATTGATATGCCAGATCCTAAACCGAAATCTGATAGTATAGATTTTTATACTGAATGGAATAATAGTTGAGCTAATATTGAGTTGAATAAAACTATAAAAAAATGGCGAAATGAATAAAAAAGTGTAGATACATGATAGATAATCCGCTGATTGATATGTATAAAAAAATAATATGATAATTTGACTAATAAGAAGCGAAAATTTGTTTTTTTTATATAATAAATTGGGTGAAATAATGAAAAGGGGATTGATGTTAATTTGGAAAAATTCACAAACTAGAAGTAGATTTAAAATTGGTATTTTAAACTATGATGAAAAGTATACTTTTAAGTATGTTAATCCTGAATTAGATGATGCTTTAGATTCTGGTTTTGAATTTTTTCCTGGTTTTGAAGATGTTAATAGGGTTTATGAAAGTAAAGAACTATTTGCGAATATTGAGACACGTTTACCTAATCCTGCAAGAGCAGATTATTTATTAAGTAAATAGAAAAATTAAAAGAAATAATTAAAAATAGTTGATATGGTAATTAAGTGTAAATATTTATGTTTACACTTTTTCTTATTAAAAATTAATGTATACATAATCAAATATTAAACATAATAAATTTTTAAGAAAAAAGTATATAAAATAATTTGCTGAATCTTTTTAAATAGATAAATAGAAATTGTTGATACTATAATGTATATATTTATTTTATCTCTAGTAAATAAAATACTAATATGGTATATTATGGTTATAATAATATTATAGGAGAGAGTTATGAAGAAAAAATTAATTATTATTATAAGTTTTATTATTTTATTTAGTATTTTTTTAGTATTTGTTATTAATAATAAAAGCAGTAATACTTCAAAATTAAATAGTTCAAAGGATATAGCTGATATGATGAAGGAAATTCATAAAGATGATTCATTACCTGAAACTATTAAAATGAAAGTTAATTTAAAAGATAAGGAAAGTGTTAAAGCATATACTGGTTTAAATTCATCTGATAATATTAAATATATTTATGTTAGAGAACCTAGTATTAGTTCTATTCCATATTCTGCTATTGCTATTAAAGTTAAAGATAAAAGTAAAATTAATGACATGAAACAAGAAATATTAAATAATATTGATATGAACAAATGGATTTGTGTATCTGCTGAAAAGTTATATATTACTAGTTATAATGATATTATATTTGTTGTTATGTCATATACAGAGTATAGTGATAAAATATATGATAATTTTTCAAAATATGTTAATAATAAACAAGATAAGAAATTAGTAAAAGAAGCTTCTGAGATAGAACTTCCAGATGAAATGTTAGGATAATCATAAACTTCCAAAAATGGAAGTTTTATTTATAAGGAGAATATATGGTATTTTCAAGTATTAGTTTTTTATATTATTTTTTACCTTTAGTTTTATTTTTTTATTTTATAGTTCCTAATAAATTTAAAAATTATATTTTATTATTATTTTCTTTAATATTTTATTTTTATGGAGAACCTAAATATATAATATTAATGATATTAGAAATATTAATATGTTATTATGGCAGTAAGTTTATAAAGAATAATAAGTATAATTTATATATACTTATATTTATTCATTTATTGATATTGTTTGTATTTAAATATACTAATTTTATTATTTTTAATATTAATTCTTTATTTAATATAAATTTTAATTTTATTAATATTGTTCTTCCTATTGGTATTTCATTTTATACTTTTCAAATTATTAGTTATGAAATTGATGTTTATAGAAAAGATGTTGAAGTTCAAAATGACTTTTTTGTACTTGCAATGTATATTTCTTTATTTCCCCAATTAGTTGCTGGCCCTATTGTAAGATATAGTGATATATGTAATGATCTTTATAATAGAAAGTGTAATTTTTCTGATATTAGTTATGGTATTAAAAGGTTTATTATAGGTTTATCGAAAAAGGTTTTACTTGCGAATACTTTAGGTGAGTTTTGTAGTGTTTTTAATTCTTATAATGATAAAACTTTAATATTTTATTGGATGTATGGAATATGTTTTATGTTACAAATTTATTTTGATTTTTCTGGTTATTCTGATATGGCAATTGGCCTTGGCAAATTATTTGGTTTTAAATTTTTGGAAAATTTTAATTATCCTTATTTATCTCAAAGTATTACAGAATTCTTTAGAAGATGGCATATTAGTTTAGGAAAATGGTTTAAAGATTATTTATATATACCTTTAGGTGGCAATAGGTATAAGTTATCTAGAAATATACTTATTGTTTGGATTTTAACGGGACTTTGGCATGGTGCAAGTTGGAATTTTATTGTATGGGGATTGTATTGTGGCATTTTTATATTAATTGAGAAAAAGTTCTTAAAAAAATATATTAAAAAATTACCTAAAATGATTCAAATTTTTTATACATTATTTATTATAATGATTTCTTTTATTATATTTTCTGGAGAAAATATTGGAGATTCTTTTAATAATATAGTTGGTTTATTTAATATTAATAACAAAATTATAGATAGTTTTACTTTATATAATTTAAGAAAATACATTGTAATAATATTAATAGGTGTAATAAGTTCTACTCCAATAATTAAATATATTTATAGAAAATATAGAAATAATTTTATTTTTAATTTTATAGAAATATTTATTTTATTTGGCTTATTAATGGTATGTACTGCTTATTTAATTGATAGTAGTTATAATCCATTTTTGTATTTTAGGTTTTAGAAATATTTAATTACTAATAAATAATTAAATAAGAAATATAAAAGAAAGGTTTTAATCAAATAATTATATATTTTAATATTGATTATATGTTGTTTTATGAAAGATAAAATATTAGTTTGTTTATTTAGTTTTATAATGATTTTTTTCTTTAGTTTTAATATACTTACTCCTGATAATGATATTTCAATATCTGAAAGGCGAAGATTAAAAAGTTTTCCTAAGTTTTCTATTAATTCTATTTTTAATGGAGAGTTAATGAATGATTTTGATAATTATGTTACAGATCAATTTGTCTTTAGAGATTCTTTTAGAGAAATTTCTGCTTTTATTGATTTAAAATTAAAAGGTAGTTATCACGATTTGTTTTTATATAATAATTATATTATAGAGGATAAAAAAAGTATTAATTATTCTTCTATTAATAATTTTATTAATAAAGTGAATAATATTAAGTCATTGTGTTTAAAGAATAGTAATAAAGTATATTATTCTATTATTCCAGAAAAGATGTATTTTGCGTCTAATAAGGAATTGTTTGATACTATTGAAGATACTTTGAAAAGTAGTTTTGATTTTAAATATATTAAAATTGATGATACTTTGAGTCTTAATAGTTATTATAAAAGTGATCCACATTGGAAACAGGAAGAGTTAGTTAATACTTCTAATAGAATAAATACTTTTATGAATAATAATACTTTTAATGATTATAATAAGAAGAAAATTAGTAATTTTAAAGGTACTTATTATTATCAATTACCTGTTTTTAATGGTAATGATGAGTTATTTATAATGAATAGTAAATATACTAATAATAGCTATTTATATGATTATATTAGTAAGAATAAAAGTAATTTATATAGTAGAAGTAATAATTCTATAGATTTATATGATACTTATTTGGGAGGGTCTAAAGCAATAATTAGTATTATTAATAAAACTAATACATCTAATAAGGAGTTAATTGTATTTAGAGATTCTTTTGCTAGTAGTATTAGTCCTTTACTTTTAGATGGGTATAGTAAAATTACTTTAATTGATACTAGGTATATTTCTCCTAATTTAATTAGTAATTATATTGAGTTTGATAATCAAGATATTTTATTTTTATATAGTACTTTAATTATTAATAATAGTTATTCTTTAAAATAATTTAATGTGTTAATTATGTGTAAATAATTTTTATGTTTACACTTTTTATTTTTAAAATTTTACTAAAAATTTACATTTCTTAATTTTTTAATTGTAATTATTTTTCTAATGTGATTAAATATAGATACAGCCGTTTTTTTTTAGGATGTTAAAATTACTTTAAATACATAGAAGATAGTTAACTTGAGGGGGAAAATTATGACTACTACAGGCCGTGATATTAATAGTATTAATTATAGGAGTATTAATTTAGTTTTTGTTGATTCTGATAAGAATATATTGTTTTGCGATACATTAAGTAACAATGATTATGCTATTAGAAATATTGAAGAATTAGAAGTATATATTAATGATTATTTAGGTGGCAATTTATTTTTAAAAACAATTAATTTAGATGATGCTTATTTATATAAATTAATTCCTAGATATACAAAGACTTATAATAAGGGAATAATTGATTGGAATTATGATTATAATAATATAGGTTTTAGAAGAATGAATAGGCTTATAAAGAATTTACCTATAACTTATATTGTAGAAGTAACTCCAGATGATGATTTATCTAATTCGATAGATTATAATAAGAATTATGGATTCATTGAAACCTTTACTTCTTTATATACTTATATACTTGAAAAGGTTAAAAATATTAATAGTGTTTATTCTTTCTTTTATGATAATTATGCTTTTGATAAGAAGTTTATTAGAAGAGTTATACTTGAAGAAGATACTTGGAGATTTAATTTTATAGATAGTAATGTTTATGAAGAAAAGATTAATTATGAGAGAAAGATTATGAGTGATTGTGGTTTTAAGTTTAATAAGAAAACAAATACTTGGAATAAAGTTAAATAAAAGAGAAAAATTATTTGGTGTTTTTCTTTTTTATTGTGTAATAATATAGAAAATTGGATGTTCTTTATGATTATTGTGATGTATTATCTCAAGATGTAAATAGAAATTTAGATGTTTCTATAATTAAAATGATAGGAGAAGATAAATATATTTACGAATTAAAGCCTTATAAGTCACTTATTAAATATATTTCTAATGAATATGAAGACTTTAAGTTAGATCATAAGTATTTTGATATGATGATAGTTTTAGATTCCTTATTTACTGTTCAATTAGATTAAGAACTAGTAATAAATAACTTTTATCATAATATTGATTATGATTTTGAAGATTTTGATAAAGAGAAAATTTATAATTATAGTGAATTTCTTTTTTTGTTTATTAATATTTTTGAAATTTAATTTTTTGTTTAGAGAAAATTTAAAATTCGTTAAAAATCAGGTTTGAATTTTCTAAATTTGCGATTTGTATAATAATAATTTTTATGTTTTAATACATCTCGAAAAGGAGGAAATATTATGTTTTGTAAAATATTAAATAATGAAGAATTAAAGGAGTTTAATGAATTATATGGGAAGGATGCTTTCTTAGTTATGATTAAGAAGACTAATGATAGATATTATATTAATATTGATGCTAGTAAGTATATACGTATTAGTGAAGATTTAGCTTTAAAATTCCTAGAAAAATAAGAGAATTTGGAAAAATGTGATTTTTAGGTGTCAAAAAGTATGGAAAAATGTGATTCTAAGCCATTGAAAGTACTGGAAAAATGTGATACACTCTTTTCGTGAGGTGGTCATATGGAACGTTTAAAAAGAAAAATCGATGATTATTTAATAGAATGGAAGAAAAATCCAAATAAATTACCATTAATCGTTAAAGGTGCACGACAGATAGGAAAAACAAATGCAATTAGATACTTTGGAGAGAAAAACTATAAAGTTTTCATAGAAATAAATTTTGTTCTTAATCCAGAATTCAAGACAATTTTTGACAAATCTTTTTCTGTTAATGAAATAATTAAAGAGATTACTTTAAGACGCCCAGAACTTGAAATCATACCAAATGAGACGCTAATTTTCTTTGATGAGATGCAAGAATGTGTTAGTACTGCAACATCATTAAAATCTTTTAGGGAAGATGGGAGATTTGACGTAATATGTTCTGGTTCACTTATGGGGATTAATTATAAAAAAATAGAGTCTAATAGTGTTGGAAATAAGGAAGATTATACATTGCATTCTATGGATTTTGAAGAATTTTTGTGGGCTAAAGGTTACAAGAATTCTATAATTGATGATATGCTTAATTCAATGCTTAATTTAGAACCATTATCTTCAACTATGTATGATGTAATGATGGAAAATTTTAAAGACTATATGATTACTGGTGGTATGCCTGCAATAGTTAGTCTTTTCTTTGAAAATAAAAACTTTAGTGGAATTTTAAAAATGCAACAACAAATTTTACTAGATTATGAAGAAGATATAACTAAATATGCTGAAGGATTAGATCAAAGCAAAATACTAACTGTATATAAAAATATTCCTGTATTTTTAGGAAATGAAAATAAAAAATTTCAAATAACTAAAATTCAAGATGGAGCACGAAATAGAGAATATATTGGAGTTTTAAATTGGCTAGATAGAGCAGGAATAATAAATGTGTGTTACTGCCTAGATCAATTAAGTTTACCTTTAAAAGGAAATTATAATCCTAATAATTATAGAATTTACTTTGGAGATACTGGCTTATTAATAGGTTCCCTTGATGATGAAACACAAGCAGATTTAAGAAAAAATCAGAATTTTAATACATATAAAGGTGCAATATACGAAAACGTTGTTGCGGATATGTTAGTAAAGCAAGGATATAACTTGTACTTTTATAAGAATGAAAAAGGTACTCTTGAAATGGATTTTTTCTTAAGAGATATTGGTTCATTAATTCCTGTAGAGGTAAAAGCAAATGATAACTCAACTATATCATTAAATAATCTTATAGATAACAAGAAATACAAAGATATTAAATATGGTATAAAATTATGTAATAAAAACATAGGATTTAATGGTAAATTTTATACTTTCCCTTATTTTTTAACTTTTTTATTAAAGAGATTTTTAGAAATTAAGAATAATTAATACAGATATTTTGTAATCTAATATTTATTAATAGATTGATTACAAATATCTTTTCTTTTATCTATAAAATATCTTTTTGTAGATATATTGCTATTTTCATGATATAATATGATAGATATTTGGGGTGATATTATGAAGAAGAATATTATAATTACTATTTTAATATTTATAATTGTTGTTTTAGGTGGAGGTTGTTTTTATTTATATAATTCTACTAAAGTTGAACCAAGAGAAAAGGCTGTTATTAAGAATGAGTCAAGTGAATTAAAAGATTCTAATATAATTACTGATTCTTCTTTAGCAATTAATAATAGTGAAGTATCAACTGATGATGACTTAGTAAATTATTTAGATGATGTTAGTGAATGTGTAGATAAGTCAAATGATGAGAAGACTTTAAAAAATACTTTTATTACTTTAACTGATTTTATATTTTATGATGGTGAGATTAAGGGTAAGAAGTTTTCTGATTTAACTGATTCTGTTAAGACTAAAGTTATCGATATTTATGAAAAAGTTGATTCTAAAATAGAGGAGAAATATCCTAATTATAAAGAAAGTATTAAAAATACTTCTGTTAAAGTTTATAATAATGCTAAAGAGAAGGCTAATGAGTTAAAGAATTCTATTTTAAATAAGTATAAAGATAGTGTTGGTGAAGATAGATATAATAATACTATGGATATATATGAAGAGGATAAACAAGGTGTAAAAGATGTTTATGATACTTATAAGCCTTATATAGAAGAGGGAAAAGAGAAGACTAAGAGTGCTATTAGTAAGGCAAAAGATAAGGTGTCTTCTTGGTATAAAAATTATAAAGAGAGTAGTGATTAAATGAAGAGTGTTGGTATATATACTTTAGGTTGTAAGGTTAATACTTATGAGAGTGAGTTTGTTGAAAATGAACTTATAAAAGCAGGATATGAAATTAAAGATTTTGATGATATATGTGATGTTTATATAATAAATACTTGTACAGTTACAAATAATAGTGATTCTAAGTCTCGTAAGACTATAAGACAAGCAATTAAAAGAAATCCTAATGCTTGTGTTGTTGCGATGGGATGTTTTGTTGCAGTTAATAAAGATTATCATGAAAATGGATTAGATATTGTTTTAGGAAATAAAGATAAAGCAAATATAGTAAGTTTACTTGATGAGTATTTTAAAAATAAAGAAACAATTGTTAGAACATATGACAGTAGACTTAGTGAATTTGAAGATATGAGAATTACTGAGTTTCCTGGTAGAACTCGTGCTTTTGTAAAGATACAAGATGGTTGTGATAATTTCTGTAGTTATTGTATTATTCCTTTTGCTAGAGGAAAATGTAGAAGTAAAAAGGAAGATGAAGTAGTAGAAGAAGTTACTGATCTTGTAAATAATGGTTATAAAGAGGTTGTTCTTACTGGTATTCATACGGGAGCATATGGAACTGATTTAGATACTAGTTTTGCAGATTTACTTAATAGACTTGTAAAAATAGATGGCTTAAAAAGACTTAGAATTTCTTCAATTGAAACAACAGAATTAAATGAAGATGTACTTGATGTTTTGAAAAACTCTAAAGTAATAGTTGATCACTTACATATTCCTATTCAAGCAGGATCAGACGAAGTATTAAAAGCAATGAATAGAAAATATGATTTAGATTTTTTCTTTAATAAGATTGCGGAAATTAGAAATATTAGACCTGGTATTGCAATATCTACAGATGTAATTGTAGGTTTCCCAGGAGAGAGTGAAGAATTATTTGAAAAGACAATTGATACTTGCCGTAAATTAGAATTTTCAAAATTACATGTTTTTCCATATAGTGAACGTCGTGGAACTAAAGCTAGTAGAATGGATAATAAACTACCTGGTAATATTAAGAAAGAAAGAGCAAAGAAATTAATCGAAGTATCTCATCAACTAGAAATCAATTATATGAATAAATTTGTTGGTAAGGAAGAAGAAGTTCTAATAGAAGAATATAAAGATGGATATAGTTATGGACATACATCTAACTTCTTATATGTGAAAGTATTAGGAGAACTTCAACATAATGAATTTTGTAATGTTTTAATTGATAGTGTCCAATATCCATATTGTATAGGAAAAATTATTAATAAATAATAAAAGTACTAGAATTTTATTTATCTAGTACTTTTTTTCTAATTTAAATTAATTAAATATGTTTCACAAGTTTCTGCTAATGGATCATTACAATCAACAAATATTAGTCTTAACTTACTTGTATCCATTTTTGCTTTTTCGAAATAAATACTACCTGAATAGGATTTTTCTGCTTCTAATGTAGTAGGTAGTTTATCATCTGCTTGAACAAGAATAGTATTATATTTTGAATCTTTTGATTCTCTTTCTCTTAAAGAAAAAGTATAATTAATTAAATTATCTAAATTTTCATTAGATTTATTAATGATTGAAAGATTTACTTTAATATATTCTATTCCATTTATTTCTACTTCTTTATAATTGTTTACTAGTACCTTGAAGTCTTGTGATGTAAATTCTTGATTTATTTTTATTTTACCATCCATATATTGAATAGGTTTTTTACTAATAATATTTCCAGATAGTCCCATAACTAAAATTATTACTGTTATGGAAGATATTAATACAGTAGATATATATTTCATATAAAGACTTGTATCAATATTAAAACTATCTATCTTACTTAATTTATTTATTACTCTTAAAGTATAAACTATTAAAAATGCTTCTAAGGCAAGTGATAAGAAAATAATTATACTACTACCAGAAGTTAGAGCATAATCATATATTCCATGCATATATCCAGAAATTAATAGTCCAATTATGAAATAAAAAATACTTAAAAATTTATTTCCTTCAAGTTTTTTAGTAGTTGCAAGACCTACAAATACACCAAATATTGCTCCATATAGAGTATGTCCAGGTATACATAAAATTGCTCTATATATTCCTGTTACTATTCCACCATCAAAAACATATATAACATTTTCAAAACAAGCAAAACCTAGTGCTCCAAATGTACAATACAAAATTGCATCATAGAAAGAATTATAACTCTCACTCTTTATACCAAAAATATAAGCTGGTAGAAATTTAAATATTTCTTCTATTAAACCTACCCCATAGATATTAATTAACATAACTGTAATTTCATTATATTGAGAAATATGATTTTCAAAAAATATCTCTAATGGAATTACAAAAATTATTGCGAAAACCATGGATGTAAAAAATATTTTCTTTAATACTTTTTTAGGTTCTTTATCAATATCTAATTTGTATAGATGCTTTGCAACTAATATTGCAGGTAATGTTGCTACTATTAATAAAATTATTAAATAGTACACACTTCTTTACTCCTTTCTATTATAAATATATCTTATATTTCTAAAAAAAACAACATGTTTAAAATAACTGTTTTATGTGTTAGAATATTAAATAGATTGTGAATGGAGGACGATATAAGTGGCTAGCTATATACAAGGAAAATATACTAAATGTATTTTTAAAAATAATACTGGTTATAATATAGGAGTGTTTAGAGTTAGTGATTCAAATGATCCTAGTCTAGCTGATTATATTGGAAGAAGTATTACATTTACTGGTTACTTTCATGATCTTAATGAGATAGATACTTATTTGTTTTATGGTAAACTTGTTACTCATGAAAAGTATGGTGAACAATTTCAAGTTGATGGTTATGAAAGGTGTATGCCAGAAGAAAAAGATTCTATTGTTGAATTCTTAACTAGTGGTTTATTTAAAGGAATAGGAGAAGCAAAGGCTAAAAAAATAGTTGATGTTTTAGGAAAAGATACATTAAAAATAATATTAGAAACACCGGATAATTTACTTTTAATTCCATCTATATCTAAGAAAAATGTAGATACACTTCATAATAAATTAAAAGAATATGAAGCAAGTTATGAGACTATTATGTATTTAAGTGATATGGGTTTTTCTACAAAAGATTCTATGATTATTTATAATACGTATAAAAAGGATACTAAGAAAGTAATAGAAGAGGATATTTATAAATTAATAGAAGATATAAATGAAATATATTTTAAGAAGATAGATGTTATTGCTTTAAAAAATGGCGTTAAAAAAGATGCTCTAATTAGAGTGAAAGCAAGTCTTTTATATATAATGGATGAAGTAAGTAATACTTATGGACATAGTTATTATTTTAGAGAAGAACTTCTTAATTATTTGCCTAGAGTTCTTGGCGTTAATATATGTACTGAATTATTTGATGAGTGTATTAATAAGTTAGTAGATGACTTAAAAATAATTATTAAAGAAGATAGATTTTATTTAAGAGAAATGTATGAGTCTGAGACACTTATTGTTAAGAGATTTAGACTTTTAAATAGTAATAAAGAAATAATTGATAAGAGACTTGATTCTATGATTTTAGAATTAGAAGATTTTTTTGATATTAAGTATAATTCTTGTCAGTTAGATGCTATTAAAAAAAGTTATATGAAAGACTTTTTAATTATTACTGGTGGACCTGGTACTGGTAAGACTACTATTATGAAAGGTATTGTTGAGCTATATCGTTTGATGGAGAAACTTTCATATGAAAAATTAAATGATAAAATAGCATTACTTGCTCCTACTGGACGTGCTGCTAAGAGAATTAGTGAGACTACTGGTATGCCAGCAAGTACAATACATAGGTTTTTAAAATGGAGTAGAGATACTAATAAGTTTCAAGTTAATGAGTATAATAGAAGTAAAGTAGAATTTGTTATAATAGATGAGGCTAGTATGATAGATACTTATTTAATGGCTAGTTTATTAAAAGGAATTTCTAGTAATTGTAAAGTTATTTTAGTAGGAGATGATCATCAATTACCTAGTGTTGGACCAGGACAGGTATTACATGATTTAATAGAAAGTCATGCTCTTCAAGTAGTTGAACTTACAGAATTATATAGACAGGGGATTGACTCAAATATTATAAGTCTTGCTTATGATATTAGAAATCAAAGTGTTAATAAAGATATATTTAATGTAGAAGATGATCTTACTTTTATTGAATGTAGAGATAATGAAGTAATACCTAATATTTGTGAAATATGTAATACATATAAGGATTTAAATTATAAGAAATTTCAAATACTTGCTCCTATGTATAAAGGACTTAATGGAATTGATGCAATAAATAAGAATGTCCAAGATATTTTTAATTCTAAAAGTCGAACTAAAAAAGAAAAAGTTATTGGTGAGTTTAATTTTCGCGAAGATGATAAAGTAATTCAACTTACTAATATGCCAGATGATAATGTATATAATGGTGATATTGGTATAATTGATAGAATACAAAGTAGTCCTAAGAGTGAAATTCATATAGATTTTGATGGTAATTTAGTTAAATATACTCCGGCTAATTTTATTAATTTTAGATCTGCATATAGTATTAGTATTCATAAAGCACAAGGCTCTGAGTTTGATGTTGTAGTAATTCCTATTGTAAATGCTTATAATAAAATGTTATATCAAAAATTAATTTATACAGGGGTTACTCGTGCTAAGAAAAAGTTATATATAGTTGGAGACTTTTCAGCACTAATAAGAGCATCTCGTAATACTTCTGATGATATTAGAAGAACTACTATAAAAAATTATTTAATAAATGGTATAGTTTAGGTAATTTTGTAAATAATACTTGTAGAGGTGATTAGATGAAATTTAATATTTCTACAATTATGGTAATGCTTGGTGGAGCAGGTATTGCTGGATATTTATATATGAGAAATCATCCTGATATGGTATGCTATATGAAAGATGCAGTTAAAGATACTGTTAGGGATACTAGTAGAAAAGTATATAATATGTTAGATGAAGAAGATTAAACTTCTTCTTTTTTTTGATTTTATTTTGTATATTTTTCCTTTTGTGCTATAATATACGTGCTTTAGGAGGGATTATTATGATGTTTGATGATTATGATACAGAAATACTTAGTTCTTATCAAGAAAGTATAGGAACATTCAATTTTGGAAAGATATGTGAAGATGTAAGAGAGCTTCAACTTGCATGTAGAGAGATTGCTCTTAATAGTTTACATATTAGTACTTTTGATGATGTTAAGTCTGATATGATTCTTTCTTTTTCTTTGGAAAAGAAATTAAGTGTAAAAGATAGAATTTCTTTTGTATATGGTATGAGTGAAGGTAAATATTATTTATCAAAGTTAAAGAGTATTCCAAATTATAGTGATAAGGATGGTATTACTTTGTTTATTAATACTGAAGCAGATAAGTTTTTAGTGTCAGAACAAGAAAAGAAAAATAAGAAGAAAAGTAATTATGATTTAGATATTGCAAGAGCAGGATATGCTACTAAAATATATTTAGGATTAATGGAAAACTATAAAGAAAAATAATTTTATATTTTAGTTTATTTGTAGTATAATCTTTTTGGAAGGTGATAAGAGTGATTACAATTAAGAGTGAAAGAGAAATAGAATTAATGAGACATGCTGGTATGCTTGTTTCAAAGATGCATCAGTTTATTAAACCATATATTAAAGAAGGTATTACTACTAAAGAGTTAGATAAGTTATGTGAGGATTTTATTAGAAGTAATGATGGTATTCCTACAGAAAAAGGCTATGAAGGTTTTCCAGCATCAATTTGTGCATCAGTAAATGATGAAGTTGTTCATGGTATTCCAGGAAGTAGAAAATTAAAAAATGGAGATATAATTACAATTGATACTGTTATTGCATATAAAGGTTATCAAGGAGATGCTGCTTGGACTTATGCAGTTGGTGAGATTGATGATGATAAAAAGTATTTGATGGAACACACTGAAAAGGCCTTATATGAAGGTGTAAAAATGGTAAAACCAGGAAATAGAATTGGTGATGTTTCAAGTGCAGTACAAAAATATGCAGAAGAACATCATTTAGGCGTTGTTCGTGAACTTTGTGGACATGGAATTGGAAGAGAAATGCATGAAGATCCAGAAGTACCAAACTTTGGAATTGCTGGAACTGGTCCTAGATTAAAACCTGGTATGGTAATTTGTATTGAACCAATGCTTACTTTTGGACGTAGAGATATTTATTTTGCTGATGATGATTGGACAGTTATTACAAGAGACTCATCACCAGCAGCACACTTTGAACATACGGTTTTAGTTACAGATGATGGATATGAAATACTTACTCCAAGATTAGATGATTAATATTAATTAACGTAAAATTAAAAAGTTTTGCGTTTTTTTATGTTTTTTTTTATTTCTTTGATGTATCCTATTATTAGGATGTGATAGTTTGAAAAAGAAGAGTATTATATTTTTAATAAATGGATTAGGTATAGAAAAACCAGGAAGTTATAGTATATCGCTAGATCAAGATATGCCTAACCTTGCTAGAACAAAGGAAACTTCATATTTTACAACTGCAATAACTAATAGTTTAGAGTATAGAAGTGCATATCAACAATTTTTTGTAGGAGATACTTATAAAACAGAACTCGATTATATACAAACAAATATTATAAATGAAAACATAAAAACAAATCCTGTATATCAAAGTTTTTCTCAGAGTGTAAGTACTCCAGGTTCTAAACTTCATGTTTTTCTGGAACCAACAACTGATAAAATAGTAGAACAAATAAATAATTTAGTTAATACTTTAACACTTGAAAAAGATAAAAAGATATATTTACATTTGATACTTTCTCAATTAACACTTAATGATTATAATAGACTAATTGATATTATAAATTATATTAAGTATCATTTAAATGAACATATTACACTTGGTTTTGTTATTGGAAAAGAATATTTAAGTGATGAACTTAGTGCTGCTGAGTTAAAAGAGATGGAAAAATTACTTTTCTTTTGTTCAGCTGAGAGATGGATTAAAACAGAGGATAAGTTAAAAAATTTAAAGGAACAAAATGTTATTCCATGTAAGGCAAAAGGTTTTTGTGCTAATAATGAGTGTTTTATAAAAAATGGAGATACTATATTATTCTTTAATACTAGACGTGAAGATTATGATAAATTTATTAAATGTATTTATGACAATGCTCCAGAAGTTATTAAGAATGAACAAATTAATTTACCTGCATTTTCTTTAATTAAATTATTTAGTAAGTATAGTATAAATTCATTTGCTGAAAAAGTTGTTTATGAGAATAGTTTAGATAATATGCTTTTAAGGTATCAAAAGAAAGCTTTGATTCTTACTAATAGGGAACATGTTAACTTAGTTAATTTCTATGCGAATGGTCTTAATCAAGTAAATAATCCAAATATTGTTTTTATGATTCTTGATGATACTTTGTATGATTATAATAATGTTGTTAATTTAATTGATAATTCTGATTATGATTTAATTATATTTGACTATTATATGGATACGTCTTCTACTATTAATAATTTAAAGAGTGGACTTACTAAAATAGATAAAGTACTTGGAAATATAGTTTATTGTTCTGAAAATAAACATTCATTATTTATATCTAGTCTTTTTGGTATAAAAAAAGAGATGCCTATTGCTGATTATAATTCTGAGATGGTTACAATTGACTATGAGATGCAGATACCAATATTTTTCTATGACTATACTTATCCAGCTGGTAAATATACTTTATTTCCAGGGGATACTAATATGATATTAAGTAGTGCTATGTGGTGTTTAACAGGAGATAGTCATTTAGAATCTTTAATTAGACCTAAAGGAATTCTTAAAAACTTATTTAGTATTTTTAAATAAGAAAAAACTGCTATTTTTAGCAGTTTTAATTTTCTTCTATATCAATATTTGAAAGTATATTTATAAAATATTGTACTTCTTTAGGCATACTATTATTTTTATGGTATATGATACTTAGATTTCTACTTTCTAGTTCTTCTTTTACTTTTATTTCAAATAATTCTTTATTATTTAATTCTTCTTTTATAAATTCCTTTGTTAATATACTTATACCTAGTCCTTCTTTAACAAAATTGGTTATTAATGATGTACCTAATACTTCCATAGATGGAGTTATATTTAAATTATATTTTTTAAATAAATCTTTTGCATACTCATGAGTAGTTGCTCCTTTAGCATTTATAATATATGGATAGTTTTCTATTTCTTTAATACTTATTCTTTTATTTAATAATTTTTTATATTTACTATTACATACAAAGATTGGATGTAGTTTTTTCTTAATTATTATTTGTTCATAGTCATCATTTAAGTTATCTATATAATAGCCAACTGCAGCATCTGCTTCTTTGTTTCTTAACTTTTCCTTTATTCCTTCAATGCTATTTTCTGAAAAGTTTATTTTTATATATGGATATTTATCTATAAATAATGATACATATGGTAAAACTACTTTTTCAGTTAAGATTTTTCCTACAATTAAATTTACTGTTTTTGTTTCACTTATTTCTTTTATTGCTCCATTCATAATACTTAATACTTTTTTTGAGGCTTCATATAACTTTAAGCCATCTTCTGTTAATTTTACTCCTTTTTTACTTCTTATAAATAAATTACAATTTAATTGGTTTTCTAAATTTTTAATTGCTTTAGATACAGCAGGTTGTGTGGTTATTAATATTTCACTTGCTTTTGTGATGTTTTGATATTTTGCTACTACACTAAATGTTTTTATTAAGTCTAAGTTAATATTCATAAAATCCCCCCATAATTTGTTATATATTATATAATTTTTTTTAGTGTTAAACAATAAAAATAGTTGTTTTATTCATGAAAAATAGTTATGAATAATATGAAGTATTGTCATTTTACATGAGCAATATTCGACTTTATAATCGAAATTAGTGATGCAACATGAGTGTTTCACAGAGGGAGGAAATGTTATGTTAAGATTATTAAGTCCAAGAATATTTAGAGAGGGACCAAAAGAATATGCATTACCAATGTTTGCTTTTGAAGATATTGATGATGTTTTTAAGAATTGGGATTTATACAATGGTACTTATAAGTTTTTATTACCTGTTTCAGTAGGCGATTTTGAAGAAGTTAATGTACCGGCTTGTTTTTCAAATGATCCAGACGTTTTAAGAGAGTTTTATGAAGAACAAAAAACTAAAAATAAAAGAAAAGCTTTTATTATTTCTGATTTCTTAGTAACTGATTTAGATAAATTAAGTTATTCTGGAATTATAAATACTTCATCTGTTAAAGATGGCAAAGGTATGGTTGATAAAAGTACAACTATTAGTTTAACTTATAAGAATCCTATTTTAACTTATGCTAATGAAGGAATATCACCAAGAGATTTAAAGGCTGATGTTGAGGCAACATACGATAGGGTTAGTGATATGGAACATTCAATTCCAAAAATTGTAAATAAAAGTGATAAACCTATATCATTTAGTCGCAATATTTTAGTACAAGCTTTTGATGCTGCTAGAAAGATACATGATGTATCACATGCATATGATGGTGAAGAATATAATGAATATACTTTGTTTTATGTTGATGCTTTAGGAAAAGTTAAACTATATGAAATAATTGGGGAAGAGTCTTTTCTTAAAAAAGCAAAGAAGATGCCAGAAATTGTTAGAGATGAGTTAAACATTGTTAAAAACGGTGGTGACTCAGTTAAAAAACTTGAAAAGACTTTGTAGAATATAATTTTATAAATTTGACAAGATAATATTGTTTTTATATAATATGACACGATTTGTGGTGATATTATGAAATTTAGAAAGAACAATATTTCTCTGTCTTTTTTTGATTATAAAGTACTTAATACTTTAATTGAAATACTTAAGTTTGATTGTGTAAGAGATAACAGTGTTTGTGATGATGACTTCTTTTTTGTTTACAAAGATTATTCTATTGAATCTATTATTTCATTTGCTCTTTCTAATAATTTAGATATAGAAGATGAAGTAAGAAAGGTATTACTTGATCAAACAATGGTTTCTAATTATTTACAAATTTTAATTTCATATGGAGAAGTCGTAAGAAATATTGGGGTGCCTTTTAGCGATACATATAGATATGTTCCTAAGAGATTACAAGATAGTTCGTATACTAGAGGTTATTCTTCAATTGATGGAAACAATCCTAATAGAGTTCTTTTAATTTCAGATACACATTTTGGTAATAGTGAGTATGCTGATTATTCTTTAGTTTATAAATTATTTGATTATGTAAAAGAAAAATATGATATTAATGATTGCATTCATTTAGGAGATGTATTTCAAGGAGTTAGAATTGACAAGGGCGAGTATAGTGGGATGAGTCTTTATGATGATGCTATTAGAAAGATATTAGAAGAACAAATAAATGAATTTTCTCTAAAGTTTCCTGATAATATGAATGTTGTTGCTGTTTCTGGCAATCATGATGAAAATATAATTAAATATTTGCATACTTTGAAATCATCATTTTATGATTTAAATGAATCTTATTTAACAATTCTTAAACCTAACTTTCGTCTATTAAAACATAGGGAATATGGAAATATATTAAAAGTTGGAGATATGAGAATTTGTTTAATTCATAATTTTCAATATAATATGTGGTTTCCATATGTTAAAACAACAGAATTGGATAGCGATAAATTGTTGAGTTCTTTAAAGTCTTATAATACAAATGATATAGACTTATACTTGTCTGGACATTTTCATTATAGTTATAATAAAGAATTAATTGATCATAATCTTATTACTAAAAGACATTATGAAGTTCTTCCTTCTTTATCAAAAATGTATGAGAAAACAAAGGATGGGTGTATTGGAAAAATAATTAGATTTATTTATAATAATTCTAATGTATCATATTATGGTATAACTAATATTTATTTTTTTGATGATAAAATTGTTGAGGGCAAAGAGAGTATATATCCAACTAATTATACACTTACAAGTGAGAAAACACTTGTGAAAAGGCAAGGTAAAAGAATATAATTCTCTTTAAAAGAAATATTATTTTGTGACATTCTAAGATTTGTCAACAATAAATTTTTGTGTTATATTAATGCATATTGA
>OLHE01000409.1_pt1 | contig 37070 bp, 50 predicted proteins | sample 1605821 | NCBI WGS metagenome assembly OLHE01 (sample SAMN03283250) | human gut metagenome | biome: human-associated habitat; material: feces | host: Homo sapiens | place: USA | collected 2013
GCAGCTGCTTTGCCAGCTCGCCGCCGCCCTCGCCGATGGCCATGGTGCCCAGTGCACCGTAGCGGGTGTGGGAGTCCGAGCCAAGGATCATTTTGCCGCAGCCGGCAAACTTTTCACGCATGTACTGGTGGATGACAGCCAGATGCGGGGGCACAAAGATGCCGCCGTACTTTTTGGCAGCCGACAGGCCGAAGCGGTGGTCATCCTCGTTGATGGTGCCGCCCACGGCGCACAGGCTGTTGTGGCAGTTGGTGAGCACATACGGGATGGGGAACTTTTCCAGGCCGGACGCGCGGGCCGTCTGGATGATGCCCACAAAGGTGATGTCATGGCTGGCCATGGCGTCAAACTTGATCTTCAGGTTTTCGGCATCGCCGCTGGTGTTGTGAGCCTGCAGAATGCTGTAGGCCATGGTACCGGTCTTTGCGTTTTCCACCGCAGCGGCATCAAAGCCCTTGGCGGCCAGTGCTGCCGGTGCGTTGCCGTCTGCCGGCACCCACTCGCCGCGGGCATAGTATGCGCCGCCGGTGCTGCATTTGATCATATCCAACATCTCGATTCGCCTCTCTTTTTCTGTTTCCCGCCCGCCGCAGTTTGCGGGCACTGCCCCGGCAGGACGGCCAGCGGCCCCCTGCCCCGTTACGATCACGGATCGTATCGTTTTTTATTATAGCATGAAACCATGGAAAGAAAAAGCACTTTTTCCGAATGAACTGTGAACAGACCGCAAAGCCTCTCCATCCGCTCGACCGCAGCATGTGCATATCATCCCCTTTCCGGAATACAAGCATGAAAAAAGCACCCAAGAACCATCGTTCTCAGGTGCTTTTCTTCATGCCGCCGACGGGGGTCGAACCCGGTCCAGAACTTTTCCGGCGAAAATCCGGCATACACATCCAACGTACTTCCGTTAAATTCCGAAATCCACTTCTCCGGGAAGGAAACCGTAAACACGGTGCGAGAAATAGAAACGTGTTACAAAATGTGTTACTTCTCAAGACTTTCCGGATCAAGAACCCTGCTGAGAACGTTGTCCAGGTCTGCGGCAGTCTGCACATCCTCGCCATGAATAAGATGCGCGTAGATCCCGAACGTGTCCATCTGGCGGGAGTGGCCAACCAAGGGCTTGACTTGTCCCTCTGGCAGCGTTTTTGCCAGTGATACGAACGTGTGCCGGAGATTATACGGCGGAACATAGTGCAGGCCGTTGGCCTCGCAGTAGCGCCGCCAATATTTTCTATAGGAGTCCTCACAGGAGATGCAAAACACGCTCTCCTGCCCGCCTGTCAGCTTTTTCTGTGCCTGCAGAATAGCGGCCGCACTATCGGTGAGTGCAAAGGCGCGCACAGCGTTGTCGTTCTTGCCGCGGGTTTCCTCGCCACGGGTGTTTATAGCTCGCCGGATCTTCACCCGGCCCCCCTTAACGTCCTTCCAGCTCAGTCCGATCAGCTCGCCCGGACGAAGGCCAGTCACAACGCTAAACCTGTACGCATTGACATAAGGATCCTCGATCAGTTTGCCGTCCAGGATCGTAGTGTCCACCTCAAAAAGTGTACGCAGATCCTCCGGCTGCAATATTTCTTTTTCCTTGGAGCGTGCACCCTTTGGCACATGCAGTTCTTCCGGCCGCAGAGTGGACATTTTGCTCAGGCGCAGCCATTTGCAGAACATGGTCAAATCCGTGCACATGTTGGAAAGGTATTTTTTGCTCAGTCCTCCTGCAAATCCTTTGTTGATGATGGCTTGCAGCTGTTGTTCCGTCAGGTCTCCCACACGCCTCCGGCCAATGACTGGACGCACCCAGACGTTCCACCGGCTCTGGATCGGTTCCCAGTTGGAGCGGCTGGTGGTCAGTTTCAGCTCGCCGATCCACTGCGGATAGGCTGCTTCTACCAGCATCCGAGTATTGCTGATGCCGTCATCCAGCCATGCGTCCGCCTTTGCATTGGCTTCACGCTGGCCGGTGCGGCCGGGCTTTGAGCTGGTAAAGGATCTGCGCACACCATTCTTTTGGACGTTGATCTGCCAGCGCTGCTGATTCGGCAGCCAGGCTGCCGTGTTGGTTCGTTTTCCCATAAAATGCACCTCCACAGATACACTTTGACAAGCCCGCCCAAAAGAGGTATAATCGCATTGCTTAGGTGTGCGATGACCCCGCAAGGGTGAGCCGCTTATCTTGACTCCCTCGGTGTTGGTAGCACCGGGGGAGTTTTTGTTTTGTTCAACTACCGAGGATTCCTCGGCAACTCATAATAAAGCGACCCCGCCATGGTACGCATCATTGAGAGGCGTGGCGGGGTCTGTATCATGCATTTGCATTATATGCCACGCAATAAAGCAAGCGGAAGAACGGTTTTACTCCTTTTTCTCCTCTGCATCTTCTGCTTCAAACTGTGCCTTTAAAAGTTCTATCATGTTCACCATTGGCAACACAATTTTGCCATTGTTAAGAACCGCGGTGGAAATTGTTTCAATTTTCCCGCGCGCAATACTATACAATGCGGTAGACCCGTTAAGCCATAGTGTCGTGAAAAATTCCTCGTCTTTTGTTTCGACCGATGTTGAAAATTCACCGATCAGAACAATATGGTATCCACAGTTTGCATCTTTATTATCCGGGACGGAATAATTTCCATCAAAGGTCAACCGGACACGTCCGATTTTTTCTTTCTGATCTTCTGAAACGGCCGGATTGCTCACCGCCACTTTTACATTTGCATTTAAAACAGCATCTTCGCCGATATCCAATAAATTATTTGTGATGGTGCACTCTGTAATAAAACTATTTTTATATTGGATATTGGCCGAAAACTCATTTATGTTCATTATGCAGCCCCTCCATTTGTCACCTTTCCAAAGTCAAGCCGAATCACATTTGAAAACTCTGTATTTTCAGAAACAATCGTGTGTGCACTCTGCGGGCGAACCGAAACAGAATTTACCGGCACGGATACTTCCTCAAAGACCAGAGGACATTCTACAGAAAGATTCAATGCATTAGCGATCTGCACAAGAGTATCGATCGTATAGTTGCATTCTCCGCTTTCCCAGCGGGATACCATGCTTTGCTTTACACCCATTTTTTCGGCCAGTTCTTTTTGGGATAAATTCAGTTGTTTGCGCGCCTCTCTGATGGTCTTGCTGATTTCAACACGAATTGCAGTTTGAGCCAACTCAACTACAGACATGTTTTCAGCCAAGGATTCCACCAAATCGGCCAATGTTGCTTTGCAGGGCATTTTCATCTCTCCTTCAATAATTCTTCTAAACGCTGTCTTGCAATTGGAATATGTGCCGAATAACTGGTTTTCTTTTTCCCTGCCCGTTCGTGGAACGTAGACAGTAGATAAATATGCTCATTCTGATAAGCAAATATAATGCGAAAATTCGTAGTCGCAAACAGAAAGCGCATTGAACACAACGGGGCTTCACCACTAAGATGTTCCATCGGCGCACCTCTTCCGCCAATGGCCGCATCTCCATACATTTTCAGGTTTGAAAGATATTCTTCCAGCTTAGAAAGAAATTGCCCTTCCATTCCTGCATTTTTTAGAAGCACAACCAGTTCTTTCAAGGTGTCAGAATGTAATATCAGCATATCATCATATTCAGAAAACAACTGGATCAGTAATTTCAAGAATTGATCTTTGTTCAGAAAAATCACTTCCTCCTATTGCAGAGTATATCACTTAAAAGTGATACTTACAACATTTCAATAAAATTTCACGCATTCTTGAACATCATATACCTTTTCACCCCACCCAGTGGGTCCAGCCCACGGCCTTGCCCTCGATCTGCACGTCGTTCAGTTCCGGGCCGGTGTAGACCATGGGCGCATAGGCGGCGTTTGCGGGCATCAGGGTCAGGGTGCCGTTCTGGTAGTACACCCGCTTGAGGGTGGCTTCCTCGCCTATCCGCACGGCGGCGATCTCGCCGTTCTCCACCTCCGGCTGAATGTGGATATACACCGCGTCGCCATCGTGGATGCCGGCCCCGATCATACTGTCGCCCTTGCAGCGCAACGCAAAATCGCACCGGATATCCTCCGGCGCGTCCACATGGCCGTCAATGTTCTGCTCTGCCAGGATGGGCGTGCCGCACGCGATCGAGCCCACCAGCGGCACCTTGACCATCTTCGGCATCGGCTCAAACCCCTTCGGGATGGGACGAGGGGCGGGCTGGGGCTTCTCTTCCCAGCCCATCAGGTAGGCGGGAGTGGTCTGCAGGATTTTGGCGAGTTCGCCCAGGCTGTCGCCCGGCACTTTCTCAATGTCGCCCCTCTCATATCTATAAATTGTGGCCGGAGAAACGCCAAGACGCTCAGCAACCTTCTCTGCTGAAAATCCAAGCTCTTTTCTACGTTGCTTCATTCTTTCACCGGTGGTCATCTTTATCACCTCTTGATAAGAGAATACACGAAAAGTCGCAAAATTGCAATAGCAAAATGCAAAATCAGAAAAGTTTTTTGCAAAAACGCGAGATTGCTATTGACATCCACTGCCGCCAGTGCTATCCTATTTGCAGAAGCTCGCAGAAATGCGAGAGCATAAAGGAGGTGAAGAAACAATGTCCACCAACATGAATCTGCTGCGCGGGAAGCTCAAAGAGCGCAGCATGACCCAGCAGGAACTTGCCCATAAAATCGGCATGGATTCTAGCACTTTGTCTCGCAAACTCGCATCGGACGGCCTGAAATTTACGGTCGGTGAGATGCATGATATTGCGGCAACGCTGAATCTGTCCGCCAACGAGTGCAAGTCTATCTTTTTGTTGTAAAACTCGCATTTCTGCAAGTTCATTTCAAAGGAGGTGAAAGCGAGATGACGCAAAACGAACTCACTCAAGTGCTTCTGTGTGCGAGTCTGGTTCTCGGCATTGTGACAGCATTCCAGCGTTGGAAAAATCACTGGTAAAAGTTTTTGTGATGATTCCTTTATTGCTGAAAACTTTCAGCTTATATGGCGCATTCTCTGCAATGTGTTTTGTGCTCCCAGTTGAAGATAAGACCATGTGCTCATATCCGAGACCTTCAACTTTAACCGGGAAAATATCGGAATACCACTCTGACCGACTTACTTCTTTGTTCCCGTGCTTCCGGCTGTTTGTCAGAAGCTTCAGACGATACTCGCCGAATACGCACTCGCCCAGTTCAGAAGAAAGTTCGAGTCGGCTCAAGGTAATTGCTTCTCTGGACTTATTGATAAAGCAGATATTGAGGACCTCTGTGTATTCCTTTTCAGGACTGGGTCCCAAACAGAAAACGTTCTGAACTTCGACGATGAAATTTTTTCGATTTTTGATCTTATCCGATGCAAAGTTCCAGATCGACAAAGCAAAACTGGCTACTGCGATCAAGAAAGTCACATTGTCCCGCACATTCAGCCACTCAACCATTTTATTCCACATATCATGCACATCCTTCCTGTTTTCTCCATTTTACCGCAGGAGCGAGGTGCACACAAGGAAGTGAAGAAGATGGTGAACCACAAAAAGCCCAGCGGACCTGTGGAAGAGGAGCGCTGGGCGGAAAGTTCAGCTGGAAAAGCATACCTGAGTGAACTCTTTTCCGAAGGGCGTTAATTTCACAATGCCATTTTGTTGTGTTACAGAGGTGTGTCTCATATCATCAGGAGTATTCTCGTTTTCCATTCTTATCATTCCTTTCTTTGGGAGGTTCTATGGACAAACTTATTCTGATTATTAAAATACTCGTCACTGAGCAGAAAGTCAAATTTTATACAGCAGTCTGCCGTGTGTGCGAAAGAATCGAACGTTATATCAAAACACATCGAAAATAAGGATGTACATCTTCACCATGAACGACATCATCTTATCCACCCAGAACGGCGAACCGGTGGCATCCAGCCGGGACGTCGCCAAGCGCTTCGGCAAACGCCATGACCACGTCATCCGCGACATCGCGGAAATCGTGAAGAGCTTCCCCAAAAATGGGGACACCCCGCTGTTCTTCAAGACCGAGTACGTCCACCCTCAGAACCACCAGAAGTACCCCATGTACCTGATGAACCGGGACGGCTTTTCGCTGCTGGCGATGGGCTTTACCGGCAAGGAGGCCGCCCAGTGAACGGCCGCAACAAGCGCTGGGCAGAACAGCGCTGGGAAAAACGTCAGCCGGAGCGGCTGGAACACATCCGCAAAAAGAAGGAGGATGAAAGCCATGAGAAAGCCAAGAAGCCCTTACCTGAAGCTGGCCCGCCTCATCGAGGACGAAGGGTTTGAACACCGGGAGTTCGCCAAGCTGGTCGGCATGGGTGAAAGCACCCTGTCCACCCGCCTGAACCCGAAGCCGGAGCAAAAGAACAATGAGTGGCGCCATTACGAAATCACCGCCATTTGCAGGGAGCTGCACATTCCACAGGAACAGATCGGAGAGTATTTCTTCCCGAAAGTCGAGAAAGGAGCATAAACATGAAGGCAAAACTTTACATCGACAGTGAGGACTCGACCATCAAGATCGAAGGTGGTCCCAGCGACGTGCTGCATCTTCTGGTGTGCGCAATCGCCCAGATTCTGAAGAGCTATTTCCCGGACGATTTTGAGCGGCAGATGGGCTGGGCGTCTGGACTGCTCTACAACACGATCCGCGCGCTGAAAGAGGAGGACGACGATGAAGATTAAATCCACCGTCTGGCAGGTGCTGGCCGCCGGGAGTTTCGGCGCGGGCCTGCTGTACGCCCTGGGCATTGAGGGCACCGCGCAGGTGGGCGGCACCATCTCGGACAGCCAGTTCAGCACAGCCATGGCGCTGATTCTGGCAGGCCTGGCCCTGATGCGCATCAGCTTTGCCGTGCAGGACGCCGATGAGCGGGCCCACCGGAAAGTCCACAAGGAGCCCCAGAACACCGTGAAGGGCAAGCGGAAGGTGGGGTAAGCCCATGGCTGACTGCGTCAACAACGTCCCGTGGTACACCGTGTGGGACGCCAAGACCGGCGACCTGCTGGCCAGCGGCACGGCTGCCATGTGTGCCCGGCGGCTGGGCTACGCCAGCGCCAACAGTTTTGCCGCTTCCGTCTGCCACTGGCTCAAGGACGGCAGGCAGCACGTCAAGTACATCTACCAGCGGGAGCTCATCCCGCGCAGCGAGGTGGACAGCCTGACGCCACCCCGGAGAAAGGAGCCCCATGAAACTCACTGACCGCAAGGCCCATGTGCTGGCCTATCTGGTGCAGGAACTGCCCCTCAAGTGGCAGGACAGGGACTGTGTGGCACATCTGGCCGGGGCAGCTGCCAAGCTCAGCACGGCAGCTGCATCCATTGAGAGCAACGCAGCCTACTGCATCAAGACGGAGGGCTGCCTGGACGTCAACGAGCTGGAACGCATTCCCTCCAACTATATCCGGGAGGCCGCCATGTCCTGCGGCACGGCTCTTGCCTATCTGGAGCTTACCGCAGCCATGCAGGGCTGGGAACCCCGCCAGATCCTGAAGCTGGCCGATTCCGGCTATGAGCTGGCCCACGGAGAAAACGGCTTTGAAAAGCCTGCCCGCGAGCACGGCATGGACGAAGTGGGCTACCACTATGCATCCGCCGACCAGCGTGCCGAATGGATCAGAGTACTCTCCCGGCCCAAAAAGGAAGAGCCCGCCGGTGGTAACGACACCGACGAGCCCAAAGGATGATGGATTTTCTACTCACCATCATCCTGATGATATCACATCAGAAAGGATTTTACAAATGAAAGGTATTTTGATCGAGCCGGGCAAGTCCCCGGAAGTCACCTCTCTGCCGGACACCCTGCAGGGCATCGAGGCCCGTCTGCAGTGCCCCTGTGAGCAGAAAGTGCTGCCCCGTACGCCGGCAGTGCTGGTGTACGGCATCTACGGCAGAGACTTGTGCCGTACTTATCGCGGCCAGCATCTCTATGGGCCCATCCTGTGCTACGGCTGGAAGAACAACAGCTTCGTGCCCATGAGCAAAGATCTGCAGGCCGAGATGCTCGACCGCCTGAAGGAGATGGAGGTGCGGGTATGACGGACTACACCATCAGTTCCAAACTTTCCAACAAGACGGTTTATGCCTGTTACCGCGGCCGGTTCTGGTACTGGAACGGCAGCATTTGGAAAGAAAGCCGCATCATGACGCATAGATTTGAGCTGGCCAGAGCGGCAGACAAGAATCTGACCCCACAGTCGTTTCTGACCAATGGCGCGGAGTTCGCCCCGCTGGACGAGTACGAAATCGACTGCGCAATGCTGGACGCATTAGAAAATGCCAAGCCCTGCAAAAATGCCCCCATCGACCCAGTGGAAGAGGATTCTTCCTCGGGTGTTCCTGCTTCCTGCATCTGCTCTACCTGCACCTGTGGCGGGTGCAAAGAAGAATGCTTCGGAAACTGCCACAGCTGCGGCCATCCCGTGCAGGAGTGCAACAGTTATCAGACCGAAGGCGAAAAGCATTTAACTCCCGCTCACTCTGCGGATGTTGACAAACCGGAAGTGCCCGGAACCCAGACGACACAGGACAAGCCCCTGACCACCGTGCCGGATGAGATGCGCCCGGCGTTTGATTATTCCGGGCTGGATGCACAGACCGTGGATGACCTGCACTTTGCTGAGGATGAGTACCGTCACGGCAAAAAACTGGCCGAGCGCGGCCTCGTGCACATGGGTAATGCCATTGCTGCTGCCCATGATGCGCTGTGCGGAGTTGTCCAACAATTGGACAACTCCAAGCACGGCAACCGTGGCGATGATTCTTTCCGGGCATGGTGCTGTTCCATTGGCATCACCAAGTCAACCGCCTACAACCTGCTGCAGGTCTCTGCCCTGATGGACGGCAGCAGCCCCCGCCAGCGGGCCATTCTGGAAGCCCTGCCGCCCACCCTGCTGTACGCCGTGGCAAAGCCCAGCGCTCCGGCAGAGCTGGTGGAGAAGGTCAAGAACGGTGAGGTTTCCACGAACAAGGAGTATCAGGACCTGCTGGCTCAGATCAAAGCCGAGAAAGAGCGAGCCGATGCTGCCGAGGCTGAGCGGGACAAGCTGCTGGGTGCCCAGAATCGGGCTGCTTGGGCGGAAAGCCACATCCAAGATGTCGAAGCCCAGCGGGATGCCGCCCTTGCGGACGTGCAGGGCCTGACCGAGCAGAACGCCCAGCTGAAAGAGCGCGCCGACTCTGCCGAAGCCCGGGAAGAAGAAGCATGGAAGATGCAAAGCAAGGCCGAGGCCCGCGCCAAAGATGCCGAGAACGCCCTGAAAAAGCAGCCCATCACCGGAGTTGTGGACAAGGACGAAGTGAAGCGGCAGGCGGAGGCAATGTCCCGCAACGCCGTGCAGGAAGCCCGGCAGCAGGCCACCGAAGCGCAGGCCCGGCTGCGGCAGTATCAGGAGGACGCCGAAGGGCTGCTTGCCCCGGCACAGGCCTGTGCCCAGCAGGCGCAGTTCATTGCGGACAGCGTGCGGACCATGTACCTGAACTGGTTTGGCAATGCCGTGGCTGCCGGCGCTTCGCTGGCCCAGATGGGCACCCCTTTGTATGCCGTCTGCGGGGAGATCATGTCCTCGCTGGAAGAAGAAAACACCATCAACCCCACTGCCGCCGGCAGTGAAGAGGACGCGGAACGGGAGGCGTTGTTTGAATGAAATTCGATTACAAAGCATTGATCCGGCTCATGAAAAAGAGCTACAAGGGCGGCGGCATCAAGATCATCCGCACCGAGCGGGAGCTCCGGGACTGCTTTTTCCTGTCCGGTGCCGGCTGGGCCCTGCTGATCCCCAAGGAAAAGTGCCCCGGCGAGGTCACCGGCCAGATCGTCACCTGGCTGGCCGACCTGCCCCGCATCGGGTATGCCGCCTGGGTGGTGAAGGGCTTTGACCCAAAGCCCCTGGAACCCGCAGAGCGGGACCTTGCAATCGCGGACTGCACCGCCCTGACCTACAACCTGGGCATGAAGCCCCTGCCCCTGCGCACCGAGACCGAATTCCTGGTGCAGCTGGGCAATTTTGAGACCGCCGCTTTTGATCTGGACGCTTTTGCCGTGGTGAGCGGCGGGGCAAACCTGGGTGCCTTTGACCCCGGCGTGATTTTAGCCCGCTGGACGGATGAGGACACCGAGGCATGGTTCTGGATCTGGAACGATATCACCAACGTGCCCGAGATTGCCCGCACGGCGGCAACCGCCTGCCGCGTCTGGCACACGGAAAAGGAGAATTGACATGGTAGAAGTAACTGTCGCCACCCGAGAAAAATCCAAGCTCCGCATTGCGCTGGCCGGCGTGTCCGGCGGCGGCAAAACGCTGGGCGCCCTGCTGCTGGCCTCCGGCATGACCGGCGGGGATTTCAAGAAGATCTGCCTCATTGATACTGAGCACAAGCGCGGCCAGCTGTACGCCAACCGTTCGGATCTGGGCATCGGGGCCTTTTATTACATCGAGCTCACTCCGCCGTACTCCCCGGCCCACTACAGGGAGGCTGTGGACGCCGCCGTACGCACCGTCGGGCCGGAGGGCGTGGTCATCGTGGACAGCCTGTCCCATGCCTGGAACAGCTCCGGCGGCGTGCTGGAGATCAAGGCCGGCATTGCCGCCCAGCCCAACAAAAACAGCTATACTGCCTGGGACGAGGCCGGCCGCATCCAGAACGATTTCATCAACTACCTGCTGTCGGTCAACTGCCACACCATCTGCACCCTGCGGGTCAAGCAGGATTATGTGCTCACCGAGAACGACCGCGGCAAGCAGGTGCCGGTGAAGGTGGGCATGGCCCCCGTGCAGCGGGACGATGTGGAGTATGAGTTCGACCTGATGCTGAACATCGGCCGTGACCACATTGCCACCGCCAGCAAGGACGTGACCTTTCTGGACGGCCTGAACACGGTCATCACGCCGGAGCTGGGCAAGCAGCTGGCCGACTGGGCCAACAAGGGCAAAGAGCCGGTGCGCTGCGAAGCCTGCGGGCATCTGGTGTCCGCCACCGGCAAAATGACCCTTGCCCAGCTGGCAGAGTTCACCCGCAAGACCTACGGCAAGTGCCTGTGTGCCGCCTGCGCCAAAAAGGCCGAGCTGGCCCGCCGTGCCGCAGAAAAGGAGGCCGCCCATGAGGCCCAGTGACGCCCGTACCCGGCAGAAAAAGGACCAGCTCCAGGCAGCCCGCAACGCCCGGGGCAAAAGCTGGCAGGACGACCTGCTGGCGGTGCTGGGCGGCATCCCGCAGGCATGGGCAAGGCTCTGGCCCGCCGACTGGGGCGGCCAGCCCTACGACATTGAGGCCACCATCGACGGCCGCAGCTGGGGCATTGAGTGCAAGCACATTGCCAAAGGGAACCTGCCCTTTTCGGCCTTCCGCCCCAACGAGGTGGAGAACCTCTCCCGCAAGGAGGACGCCGGCGGCGTTGCCGTGGTGGCCGTGCGGCGGGACGCCCCTGCCGTGGACTGCTTCTTCCCGTGGTACTACATCCGGGACGCCATCGAGAGCGGCGAACGCGGCAGTGTGAAGCTGGAGGGCCTGCCCACAGACCTGCTGAACGTGCTGGAGGTGGTGCACCCGTGATCTACACCCTAGATGGAGAGCTGCACCTCTCCGATGTGCCCACCCCGCTGCTGCACCAGCTGATCCGGGAGCTGACCGTGCCGAACCCCCGCTACGAGAACGCCCTGCGGCTGGGCCGCCCGGCCTGGAACATTCCCAGGACCATCATGCTGTACGAGATCAAGGGCAACTCCCTCACGCTGCCCCGGGGCATGGCCGAGGAAGTCTGGCGGCAGCGCCCGGCAGGCACCGTGTCCAAAGACAGGACCCTGCGGGGCGAGCCCTGCGCCTTTGAAAAGGCCGGCTTTACCCTGCGGGACTACCAGAAGCATGCCGTGGACGCCGCCCTTGCCTGCAAATGGTGTCAGGGCGTGCTGGTGGCCCCCTGCGGGGCCGGCAAGACCGAGATCGGCATGGCGCTCATCGCCCGGCTGGGGCGGCCAGCCCTCTGGATCACCCACACGCTGGATCTGGCCCAGCAGGCCAAGGAGCGTGCCCAGCTGCGCCTTGGTCTGGACGACCGGGAAGTGGCCGTGATCTCCGGCAAGAGCAAGCGCCTGGGCACCAAACTCACCATTGCCACCGTGCAGAGTTTGTACCGCATGGAGCTGGACGAGCTGTCCCGCACCGTGGGCGTGGTGATCGTGGACGAGTGCCACCATGTGGTCAACAACCCGGAATCCGCCAGCATGTTTGCCGCGGTGCTGCGGTGCCTGCCCGCCCGGTGGCGGTTCGGCCTGACTGCCAGCGACCAGCGCAGTGACGGCCTGAGTGAGACCATCTTTCAGGTGCTGGGCCCAAGGGTGGCGGTCATCGACCCCGGCCAGCTGGAACAGATCACCATCACGCCCCAGGTGGAGACCGTGCCCACCGCCTTCGTGTACACGCCCCGGGCCAACGAGAGCCCCATCGACTATGTGCGCCTGATGCACCACATGGCAGCGGACGAGGCCCGGATGCACACGGTGGAAACGGTGCTGGACCGTGCCGTCACCGAGGGCACCAGCTGGCTGGTGCTGGCCGCCTCGCTGGCCGTGCTGGAACGGCTGCACCGGTACGCGCTGGATCTGGGCCTTGCGGCAGAGTTCGTCTGCGGCAGCACCAAAAAGGCTGACCGCCAGCAGGCCCTTGCCCGCATGAAGAACGGCCAGGCACGCATCCTGTTTGCCACCTACCAGCTGGCCAAGGAAGGACTGGACATCCCCCGGCTGGACCGGCTGGTGCTGGCAACGCCCACCCGCAACAAGGTGATCGTGCAGCAGAGCATTGGCCGCATCCAGCGCCCGGCCCCGGGCAAGACCGAGGCGCTGGTGCTGGACATCGTGGACGAAAAGACGCCCCAGCTCCTGACGCAGTACAAGCAGCGCCGGAGCCTTTATAAAAAGATGAACATCACAGAAAAGGAGTAACTACTATGAGCGAACTGAACTATGCAAGCACCCTTGCCGCACTGGATGGCGAATTTGCCTCGGCCAGTGCCAGCACCGGCTCCGGCAGCGTGCCGGTGGGCCGTTACAACGCCATGATCAAGGAGGCCAAGATCGTGGCCCGCACGGGCGGCGGTCTGGCCCTGAGCGTGTCTTTTGTTGTGACCGAGGGCGAGTACAAGGGCCGCTACGCCTTTACCAGCTACGGCCTGCACAAGAACGGCCTGCCTTATTTCAAGGGCTTTTTGCAGACCATCCAGCTGCCCCTCGAACGCCTGAGCGAACTGGAGCAGATCCTGCCGCAGTTCACGGGCCGCCGCTGCGCCATCAATGTGCAGACCGACAAACAGAACCCCCAGTACACCCGCACCTATGTAGACAAATATCTGGGCATGGGCGACATCCACGAGGTGCTGGGCGCATCCGCTCCGGCAGCCGACGCGGAGGGCTTTACCCCCGCCGACGATGACGGCGACATGCCCTTTTAACCGGAGGTGCTCATGCTCGAACAGTTCCCGCAACCCTTGAAAGAGGCGCGCCGCTGGGTCTGTTTCGATGCTGCCAAAACTCCCATCAACCCCGCCACCGGCAAGAACGCCATGCCCAACGAGCCCTCCACCTGGGGCACGCTGGCAGCGGCACAGGCCGCGGTCACCCGCTATGGCCTGCGCGGTGTCGGGGTGCTTTTGGGAGATGGGCTGTGCGGCATCGACATTGACCACTGCCGGGACCCGGCCACCGGGGCCCTCTCGGACATGGCGGCGCAGATCATTGCCCGGATGGACAGCTACACCGAGGCCAGCCCCAGCGGCACCGGCGTGCATATCCTGTTCACCGGCACAAAACCCGCCGGCCCCTGCCGCAAGAGCAGCATCGGGCTGGAAATGTACGACGGCGGCCGGTATTTCACCGTGACCGGCAACGTGCTGGAAGCAAAGGCCATTGCCGAGCGCACCGAGGCCTGCGCCGCCGTCCATGCGCAGTATCTGGCCAAGCCCGAACCCGCCGGCGCGCCCGCCCCGGCTGTGGTGTGGCAGGCCGTGGACCGCTCCGACGAGGAGATCCTGCACACTGCCTGCAGCGCCAAAGACGGGGAGCGCTTTGCGGCCCTGTATGCCGGCAGCTGGCAGGCCTACTACGCCAGCCACAGCGAGGCGGATCTGAGCTTCTGCAACCTGCTGGCCTTCTGGTTCGCCGCTGACAAGGCCCGCATGGACCGGGTGTTCCGTGCCTCCGGCCTCATGCGCCCCAAGTGGGACCAGCGCCGGGGTGCCAAGACCTACGGCGACGCTACCCTGGACCGTGCCGTGGCCGACTGTCAGGAGGTGTACACCCCGCCCCCGCAGACAGCAGACGGCGGCCCGGCCTTTGCGGATCAGGACGAAGCCCTGCGGGCCCTCAATGCCAAATACACCGGTGTCGGCAGGGAGCAGGCCCCGGCCAGCGCGCCGGCCCCCGGCGTCAAGAGCTACTCCATGGACGACACCGGAAACGCCCGCCGCTTCCGTGACCGGTACGCCGACCGCCTGCGCTACAACCCCACCGACAAGTGCTGGCTGGTGTGGGACGGCACCCGCTGGCAGCGGGACGACCTGGCCACCGTCAAGCGCTTTGCAGACGAGATGCTGGATCAGATGGACAAGGCCTGCTTTGGCATCCGTGATACCGACAACGCCGCCGCCCAGCGCAGACACGTTCAGAAAAGCCGCTCCAGCCGGGGCAAGGAGGCCTTTCTCAAGGAGGCCCAGCACCTGCCCGGCATCCCCATGCTGCCGGAGCAGTTCGACCGGAACCGGGGCCTGCTGAACGTGCAAAACGGCATCCTGGATCTGGCCCGCCGCAAGCTGCTGCCCCATGACCGGGAAAAGTATATCACCCGTCTGGCGCAGGTCATCTATGACCCGGACGCCGCAGCGCCCACATGGCGGGCGTTTCTGGATTCCGTCACCGGCGGGGACAGGGCTCTGGCCGAATACCTGCAGGTGATGACCGGCTACTGCCTGTCCGGCTCCACCCGGGAGCAGTGCATGTTCTTTCTCTACGGCGACGGCTCCAACGGCAAATCCACATTCCTGGAGGCGCTGGCCAAGCTGTTCGGCGATTACGGCATGAACGCCCAGGCCGAGACCATCACCAGCGCCCGCAGCCGCTCCTCCGGTGCCGCCCGCAGCGACGTGGCCCGCCTGAAAGGGGCCCGCCTTGTCACCATCGAGGAGGGAGATCAGGGTGCCATGCTGGACGAAGGTCTGGTCAAGCAGATGACCGGCGGCAACACCATCACGGCCCGTTTCCAGTACGGCAAGGAATTTGAGTTCCGGCCCGAGTTCAAACTGGTCATGGCAACCAACCATCTGCCCCGCATCCATGGCACCGACGTGGGCATCTGGCGGCGCATCCGGCTCATCCCGTTCACCCAGTGCATCCCGCCGGACAAACAGGACATGCTGCTGCCCCAGAAGCTGGAAGCGGAGCTCTCCGGCATCCTCAACTGGGCGCTGGACGGCCTGCAGAAGTGGCTTGCCCTCAGCAAGGGCGGCAAAAAGCACGGTCTGCCCGCCTGTGCTGCTGTGGATAAGGCCGTGGACGCCTACAAGCAGGATCAGGACCGCATTGCCGCCTTTCTGGCCGACTGCACCGAGCCCGCCGAGGGCCAGACCGTGCAGGCCAGCGTGCTGTTCCGCACCTATCTCAACTGGTGCAGCGACAACAACGAGAAGTGGCGCATGGCCAACAAGCAATTCGGCATCGAGGTCAAAAAGCACTACGAGGTGCGCAAGGGCATGTACTACAACGAGTATGTGGGCATGGCCCTGTCTGAGGAGGGCCTGCGCTGCATGGCGCTGAACCGCGGTGCAGAGCTGCCCGCCCGCAGCACCCAGGGCCCGCCGCTGTACGAACAGACCCGCCTGAAGAACTGAGTATGGAGGGAATGGAAGCAAAGGAGCCTTTCCGGGGACTTTCCTATATATTCTATTTTTTTGTTTCCCTACTAGGGAGTTTTCGGAAATAGGTTCCTACCCTCCATACCCTCCATAGAAAGGAGAAAACGAGTTTGACCTACGAAGAGAAAAGACGCTGGCTCAGTCGGTACGGGGACGCTATGGTAAAGGCCAAGCACCTGCGAGATGATTTAGATGAAGCAGAACGTGACACCGGTTGTACCACGCAACAACTGACCGGAATGCCGGGCGGCAGCGGTGATGGGCAGAGTCTGGCACGAACTGTAGAACGTATTGAACGAGCCGAGAAAGCCTTGAATGCACAGATCATGCTGTGTGATGATCTCCACGCCGAACTTATGGCCCGACTGGAGGATGTGGACGACCCGAAGGATTACGAGGTCCTGCGGCTGAAGTATCTCCGTTTTCTGGACTGGGAACAGATCGCACAGAAGATGAGCATCTGTGTACGGCAGGTTTACCGTCATCACCGTAAAGGTGTGGATGCTTTGGAACTGTGACAGATGTCAGTAAAACGTCAGTACGACGTCAGTGACATGTCTTTGATTTCATGATAAAATAGTATCATCGCAAGAGCCCGCAGGAAAGGTTTACTCCCTTCAATCCTGCGGGCTTTGTGCTGCCCGGCTGACACAAGGGAACACCTTACCGACCAACAGCCTGAATGTACCAGCCGGGCATCCTTTGCATATTTCTGGCCGTCCTCCGGGGCGGCTTTTGTTTTACCTGAACCATGAGAGGTGGTGACGTGTCCAACGAGAAGAATCTCATCCCGTTCAACGAACGAACGGAGAGCGAACAGAGACAGATTGCCCAGAAGGGCGGCATTGCTTCCGGAGTGGCACGCCGCCGCAAGCGCTCCATGCGGGAGGCGGCGGACTACTATCTGGCCCTGCCGGAGACCGACCGCCGCAGCGTGAACGCCCTGCTGCGGGATGCTGTGGATCCGGAGGACATCGACAACCAGATGGCCGTGATCAAGGGCATCACCGCCCGTGCCAAGAAGGGTGACCCGCAGGCCGCCAACGTGCTGCTGAAGATGCTGGGCGAGGACAACCCGCCCGATGATACCGCCGCCGACACGCTGGAACATGCCCGGGAGCTGCTGGGAGGAATCGACAGTGCCATTGACTGAGTATCAGCAGGAGTTTCTGCGCAACTGCAGCCACCGCTGGAACATCAAGACCGGGGCCACCCGCTCCGGCAAGACCTACCTGGACTGCGCCGTCACCATCCCGAAGCGCATCTGCGCGGCCCGGGACGAGGGCCTGCTGGTCATGCTGGGCAACACCCTGGGCACGCTGGAACGCAACGTGCTGGAGCCCATGCGGTCCCTTTGGGGGCCTGAGCTGGTGGGCGTCGTGCGCACCTCGGCTGCCGGCAATGTCGTGCAGCTGTTTGGCCGCAAGGTGTATGTGCTGGGCGCTGACAACAAAAAGCATATTGCCCGCATTCAGGGCGCTGCCTTCGAGTATGCCTACGGTGACGAGATCACCACCTGGGACGAGGGCGTCTTTCAGATGCTCAAGAGCCGCCTTTCCTGCCCGCACAGCCATTTTGACGGCACCTGCAACCCGGATAACCCCCAGCACTGGTTCAAGCGGTTCCTCGACAGTGATGCTGACATTTACTGTCAGGCCTACACCATCGACGACAACCCCACCCTGCCGCCGGAGTTCGTGGCGCAGCTGAAAAAAGAATATGCCGGCACGGTGTACTACAACCGGTTTATTCTCGGCCAGTGGGCAGCGGCAGGCGGCATCATCTACCGCCCGTTTGCGGACAGCATCGCCGCCGACGACAAGCGCTTCCTCTGGCCCGCAAACAAGCCCTGCAAGCCGTGGCGGGTGCACATCGGGGTGGACTTCGGCGGCAACGGTTCACAGCACGCCTTTGTGGCAACGGGCATTTTGCCGTACTATTCCGGCGTCGTGGGGCTGGCATCCCAGCGAGTGGACCCCCGCAACCAGGATGCCGACTACCTGGCCAACCAATTGCTCACCTTCTGCCTGGCCGTGTTCGCACGGTACGGCGAGATCCATTACATGTTCTGTGACAGCGCCGAGCAGACGCTGATCAACCACATCCGCACCCGGCTGCGGGCCTCTAAACTGTACTGGCTGGCCGACCGGGTGAATAACTCCGCAAAAATTCAGATTATCGACCGCATCCGCCTGACGTCCATCCTCATGGGCGGCGGGCGCTTTTGGTATATGCCGGAGGCCGCCACCCTGCGGGACGCCCTTGCAAGCGCCCTGTGGAGCCAGAAGCGCCCCGGCGTGGACGAGCGTCTGGACGACGGCACCACCGACATTGACACCCTCGACGCCTTTGAGTACACCATTGAGCGTGATTACAGGAGACTGACTGCAAGATGAACGTTTCGGCCTTTATCGAATATCTGAACAAAACCAAACATCTGCAGTTGGATGCGGATTATTACGGCAACATTGAAGTCTGGCGGCAATGGTGGAAGGGCGATGTTCCCGACATCCACGACCAGAAGGAGGACGCCCCGGACGGCAGCGTCATTTCCCGGCGTCTGGCTTCCCTGCGGATGCCGAAACATGTCTGCGAGGACTGGGCAAACCTGCTGCTCAACGACAAGACCACCTTCCAGATCGGCGACGCAAAGAGTGCCGCCTACCTGCTGGGCAGTGATGAGCAGCAGACCGGCGGCCTTTTGCGGCAGCTGCATTTCTGGGAGAATGCCAACAAGCTGGTGGAGCAGGCCTACTGGTCCGGCACCGGTGCTTTTGTGCTGAGTGTGGAAGGCCTGACGGTGGATGCCGCCGGGAACGCCCTGCCCTCGCCGCAGGGGCGCATTCAGCTGGACTATGACCCCGCCTGCTGCATCCTGCCCATCAGCGTGGAGCGGGGCGTGGTGACCGAGGCCGCCTTTGTGTCCGAGTGCGTGATGGGCGGTAAGCCCGCCGTCTATCTGCAGACCCACACCTGCAAGGGCGGCGAACGGACCATCACGAATGAATGGTTCGAGGTGATGGACGATGTTTCCGGCACGCCGAAATTTGCCAAGGCCAAGACCCCGCCGGGCATGGTGGAGCACATCACGGTCACCGGCGCGCCGGCATGGTTCAGCCTGTTCAGCCCGGCTGTCGCCAAAAACATCGACGGCGGCATGGGGCTGGGTATGAGCGTCTTTTCCGAGGCGCTGGACGCAGCCCAGATGGCGGATTACGCCTTTGACAACTACCGGCAGGACCTCCGCCTGGGCGGCAAGAAAATTTTCTATGACCGCTCCATGTGCAAAAAGTGGGTGGACAAGGACGGTGTGGAGCACGCTGTGCCGCCGGATGCCGTTCACCGCCAGATCTTCTACGAGCTGCCCGCACCGGAAGGCAGCATCGACCAGCCGGCCGCATGGCGGGAGTACAACCCCGACCTGCGCACCGAGGACAACCACCGGGCCGTGCAGGACGCTCTGGACATGATGAGCTTCAAGTGCGGGCTTGGCTGCCACCGCTACAGTTTTGAGCTGGGCAAGGTGGCCACCGCCACCGAGTACACCGGCAGCCGACAGGACCTTGTGCAGAACGCCAACAAAAACCAGATCCCCATTGAGACGGCACTGATCGGCATTCTGCGGGCCATCCTGTGGGCGGCAAAGAACCTGCTGGGTGCAGATGTGGACCCGGACACCAGCATCTCGGTCAACTGGGACGACAGCTACATTGTCAGCGAGCAGGAGCGCACCGCACAGCTGCGGGAGGACGCTCTGGCAGGGCTTGTGCCCCGCTGCCGGTATCTGTCCGCCCGGTATGGTCTGAGCGAGGACGAGGCCCACCAGTGGGCGGCAGAGGCCAAGGCTGACAGCCAGACCGATGAGCAGCTCACCTTCGGAGGTGCCTGATGCTGCCGCCGAGCTACCTCGATGCCATGCCGGATGCCTTTGTGCAGCTGGCGCAGCAGGTCGAGGATGAGATCTTACAGGATGTCGCCCGGCGCATCGGCAAAATGGGTACCCTCACCGAAACGGCCGAATGGCAGTTGTGGCGCTACCAGCAGACCGAGGCGGTGCGGGAGAACGTGGTCAAGCTGCTGGCAAAGTACAGCGGCAAGAGCGAAGCCACCATCCGCAGGCTGCTCAAAGAGGCTGCCACCGAAGCCATGGAGCGGGAAGATGCCATCTATTACCACTACAACCTCGAGCCCACACCCTTTGAAGAGAGCGCGGCCCTGAACAACCTGCTCAACGCCGGTGCCCGGCAGACCTGCGGCACATGGCGGAACCTCACGGCCACAACGGCCAACACCGTCTCCGGGGCCTTTGAGCGCACGCTGGATGTCGCCTGGGGCAAGGTGGCCACAGGTGCCTTTGACTACAAAACCGCCGTCAAGCAGGCTGTGGACAGCCTTGCAGACGAGATGCCGGAGATCACTTACCCCAGCGGCCACACAGATTCGCTGGAAGTTGCGGCCCGCCGGGCGGTGCTGACCGGTGTCAACCAGACCGCAGGCAAGCTGCAGGAAGCCCGCATGGACGAAATGAACGTGGAGTTCGTTGAGACCAGCGCCCACGGTGGTGCCCGCCCCAGTCACGCCGAGTGGCAGGGTCGGCGCTTCCATCGGGGCGGGGCTGTGGACTACCTGGGCAAGCATTACCCGGACTTTGAGCAGGCCACCGGCTACGGAACCGGCGCTGGGCTTTGCGGCTGGAACTGCCGCCACACCTTTTTTGCCGTATTCCCTGAGCTGGGCGACCCGCCCACCTGGACGGAGGAGAGCCTGCAGGAGCTGAACGCCCGGAACATCGAGTACAACGGCAAACTGTACACCCAGTACGAGATCAACCAGATGCAGCGTGCCCGGGAGCGGAACGTGCGCAAATGGAAGAAGCGGTATCTGGCCGAGAGCGCCGCAGGGTCTGACACCACCGACAGCGCCGTGCGCCTGCGGGCCGCCCGGCAGAGCCTTGCAGAGTTCACGCAGGCCACGGGTGGCCGTGTGGACAGCGCCCGCACCAGCGTGCCGAAGTTTGGCAGGAGCGAAGCCAGCAGGGCGAATTGGGCGGCGAAGGACTATGAAAAGCAGCAGAAAGATGCTATAATCATAGAGAACCTTCGCACTGCTGCAAAGCTGCCGAAAGCTGCCGTTATCCATCTTGAACCGACCAAAATCAATGTAGACGCCTTGACCTTCGATGATGCTCACATCAACGCAGAGCGGGAGCATCGCGTCAGCGAAGAACAGGCAAAGCAATACATCCGAAATGCAAAGATTTCTGTCTCAGTTTGGAACGGTCAATTTGAACGGTATTATGGTACAGAAGGCGCCGCCTACGTAAATACAATAAAGCACGAAATCCGTACCGCATACAGCCGTGCTGAATTTGATGAAAACACCACTGCCTTGATTGAGGAGATGAAGAAAAATGGCATTCTTGGGTAATGTAGAGTATAGACCAGACAAGAACGGCACAGCGGCCAGTGTCAAGTGTCCACTGGTAGATGATTGGATTGAACCCGGCGATTGTCAATCTAATCAAGGCGTTATCGACCGCTGTATTCCTGCCCGGTTCAAGGTAAAGCAGAGCTGGAAGAAGATCTGCGAAGCCTGCCCCTTCCGCGATTACTAACCACCATCCACCCGGACGGTGGTTTTCTTTTACCCATTTTTCAGGAGGCACACTATGGTTACTACGGTTCTTGTTGTTTTGACGATCCTTGCGCTGCTTGAGATCGTTCTGCTGAACGGTGCCCGGCTGTTCTTCATGATTGCATCCGCCGTGCAGCAGGCGCAGGATGACAAATACACGCCGCACCCGCACCCCAAAAAGTAAGATTTTATTCACGGAAATGCCCCATTTTAACCACTGTATGCCATCAAAAAGGCACAACAGTGGTTTTTTCATGCCGTTTTAGCTCATGTTGGCAGAGCGCCGGTCTCCAAAACCGGAAGCGGCAGGTTCGATCCCTGCAAACGGTGCCATGTTCCCGACACAAATGTCGGGAGCAGCCATAGCGGCGGGCGGCGCGTACCCCGCCCACAACCGAACACGGACGGAGAACCGTGTCACCAAACCGAGGTTTTCCCCACAGAAAGGAGCTTTTCCACCATGAAACGTGAAGATGTGAAGAACAAGATCCCCGGCATTACCGAGGAACAGCTGAACTGGATCATGCAGGAGAACGGCAACGACGTCAACCGCGAAAAGGCCGCCGCCACTGCCCTGCAGGCCCAGCTGGACAACGCAAACGCCCAGCTCAAGACCGCCCAGGACGGCCTGAAAGCCTTTGAAGGCAAGAAGAAGCCCGAGGAGTACGAGGCCGAGCTGACCAAGCTGCAGGCGGACATGAAGGCCCAGGCGGACGGATTTGCCTTTGACAGCGCCCTGAACACTGCCATCCTGGGCAAGAAGGGCCGCAGCGTCAAGGCGGTGCGTGCCCTGCTGGATCTGGACGCTCTGAAGGGCTCCAAGGACCGCAGCGCCGACATTGACAAGGCTCTGGACGACGCTGCCAAGGCCAACCCTTGGGCCTTTGGTGAAGACGGTGCCGCCGGCGTGGCCGTGGTCTCTACCGGCGCTGAGCATGGCGCACCGCCCGCCAACGAATCCAATGGTGTGGAAGCCGCCTTTAAGTCCCTGAATCCCGAACTGAACCTGTAAAACGAAAGGAGTTCAACATGGCACATGCAAATCAGGAGCGGTATTCCGCTCTGGTAGACGCAAAGCTGCGGGCCACTCTGGTCACCCGTGACGGTGCGATCTTCAACACCCGCTACGAGGGCAGCCCCAAGGCCGGCAAGGTCAAGATCCCGGTGCGTGACACCGAGGTGGCCGTCAAGGCATACGACAAGGCAAACGGCGTGGATGCCGATGCCGGCACCACGACCTATCTGGATCTGGACATCGACAACGACGAGGCTGTCAATGAGATCATCGACGGCTTTGACGCTGCATCCGTGCCCGACGGCATCACCGCCGAGCGTCTGGACAGCGCCGCCTACTCCATGGCCCTGTCCATCGACAAGAAGTCCATCGAGGCGCTGCAGAGTGCAACCGGTGCTACCATCAGCGCCACCAAGACCGCCTGCACCGCTTCCACCGCCTACAAAGAGGCTCTGGCCGCCAAGCGCACCCTGAGCCGCAACGGCGTGCCCCAGACCGGCCGCTTTATGATCGTCAGCCCTGAGTATCTGGAGATCCTCATGCAGGATGACAAGTTCATCAAGCAGGGTGACCTGTCCCAGCAGCTGGTGCAGACCGGTGCGGTGGGTCAGATCGCCGGCTTTGCGGTGTACGAATCCAACAACATGGACTTCGAGAACACCACCCGTGTCAGCACCAAGAAAACTACCACCGAGTTCATCTGCGGCCACCCCAACTGGTGCCACCGTGTGATGGAGTGGCAAACCCCCGTGCACCTGCAGGATCTGGGCGGCTCCGGCAAGTACATTGGCGCGTCCGCTGTGCAGGGCCGCAAGGTGTACGGCATCAAGGTGTCCAAGCCCAAGACCCTGTACATCAAGCGCATCGAGGCGTAAGGAGGGCCCCGCCCATGAACTACTGCACCTACCCGGAGTATCAGGAGGCGGGCGGCACGGTGAGTGAGCAGGCGTTCGGTGTGCTGTGCAGCAGGGCGTCCCGGCTCATCGACAGCGCGACCTTCGGCAAGGCGGAGCCCCATGCCGCCGTGTGCGAGGACTGCCGCCAGATGCTGGCAGATGCCTGTGCTCAGATCGTGGATCTGTTTGTCGCACAGGCCGCCGTGGGCGCGGTTCCTGGTGCGGCAAGCGCCTCCAACGACGGCTACAGTGTGAGCTTCTCGGCAAACAGCAGCCTGTCCGCAGCGGTGCGAACCGAAGCGTGGCATGTGCTGGAAAGCGCCCTCGGCGCAGACCCGCACGGCCTGCTGTACAGGGGGATCATGTGAGATGAACACGACCGTTACCGTGGTGAACCTCATCCACGACCCCAAGGCCGACACCGATACGCCCAAGTGCTGGGTGTTCCCGGCCTGCAGCTGGCGGGAAAAGCTGGACACCTCCGGCTCCGGCACCGCCAAGGACCCTGAGCGCACCACCCATGTGCGCATCCCGGCGGGGCTGTGCACGCATGGCTATCTGCCCTATGCCCAGTGGGCGGCGCTGCCTGCCGCCGAAAAGCGCAGGCACTGGACGCTGAAACGCGGCTGGAAGCTGGTGCAGGGCGCGGTGCGCACCCTGACCGCCGAAGAGTACGCCCGCCTCGAAAAAACGCACCAGTGCTGCACCGTGTCGGCTGTCTCGGACAACCGGGAACCGCTGCTGCCGCACTGGCATGCGGAAGGGAGCTGAGAACATGAGCGAAATGATCCCGTTCGGGCCCGTTGCCCCGTCGGTAAAGCCGAAGTTTGACCCGCCGGATGGGTTCCGGTATCAGACAGACGGCATCCAGATGCAGCTGTCGTGGCGGCCGGACTTCGGTGCGGAGAAAACCGCCGCCCTGCAAAAGGCACAGTACGCCCTTGCACAGGAGGCGGCCAAGCTGATCGACAGCTATGTGCCCTTTGACACCGGCACCCTGAAGAACAGCGTGAACCTCGCCAGCAAGTACGACGAGGGCCTGTTGGTGTACAACACGCCCTATGCACGCAAGCAGTATTACCTGCATGAGCAAGGCACTTGCCTGCACGGAGAGACCGGTCTGCGCGGCTCCTACTGGGGCCAGCGTGCACTGGCAGACGTCGGAGAGCACCTTGCTCTTTATGGTGCGCGTGCCGTCACGACCTTCTGGGGAGGGATGGGCCACTTATGAGCAGCATCAAACCCACCATTGCCGCGCTGCGGGCGTGGCTCAAGAGCTGCCCGCTCATCGCCGAAGAGCAGGAGGCCACCGGGGCCGCGTTCCGCATTGCAGGGCTGGATGAGGACGCCACCGCCTTTTCCATCGAGGACAGCCCCGGCGACCCGGTGATCACCGAGTATTTCTCCGGCCGGGATATGGCGAAGAATTACCTGTTTTTGTCCCGGCGGGAGTACGGCGAGGCGGACGTGCTCACCGTGCAGAACAGCGGCTTTTTTGAGCAGCTCACCGACTGGGTGATGGCACAGAACGACTGCCGCCACCTGCCTGCACTGGAAGCGCCCCGCCAGCCCCTCGGCGTGTCCGTCACCTCCACCGGCTACATCGTCACCAGCAGTGCGGGCAGCTGCCGGATGCAGATGCAGCTGCGCCTGACCTACTACCAGCCCAAATGAAAGGAGTTTTGCTATGACCGTAGCAGAAGCCATTACCAAGTCCGGCATCACGCCCAGTGCGTCCTATACTGGCATCGAGACGGCGGACGATTTCGTGTTTGCCGTCCAGACCGAGAGCGCCAAGCAGACCAAGGAATCCGCCTGGATCGTCTGCGCCGACCACGTCAAGGAGCACAGCGGTGCGCTGAATGCCTCCACCAACTCCGACACCTTCATCCGCACCGGCCCCACCGACACCAAGAGCGCTGTGCAGCGCACCCTGTCGGTGAACGGCAACCGCTGCGTGGGTGACGCGTTCCAGGATTTCCTGCTGTCCCGCAAGATCGTGTTCGGCACCGGCAGCGATGTCATTGTGCCGTACATCTACTTCAGCCTGCGCACCGGCAAGGGCGAGAAGGGCAGCTGTGCGCTGGTCGTCACCAGCGACGTGGGCGGTGCCGCCGGTTCTCCGGCCACCTTTGCCTGCGACGTCAAGGGCATTGGCATCCCGGACGAGTTCGACTATACCGCTGCCGCTGGCTGATTTTCCCCGCAGCTTTCCCCGCTCCGCCCGGAACGGGGATTTTTCATGCCGTGAAACAGTTCTCCCCGGGGCAGCACCGGGGCACGGCCCAACGAAAGGAGACAGAACATGGTTATTTGTGGACAGAATTTCGATTTCTCGGTGCTGAACGCCAACGATCTTGACCGTTTTGAGGACGCGCAGGAGAAGATGCAGGCCCGGAATGCAGCCCAGACCGAACGCTTCCATCGCGGCGGCATCCGTCTGGGCGACTACGTGCGTGCACAGACCCGCATTGCGATGGACTGTATCGACACGATCCTCGGTGCGGGCGCATCCGCCCGTCTGGGTCTGGATGAAAACGACATGGCCCCTGTGTATGATGTTCTCGAAGAGCTGGGCAATGCCTTTGCTGCCGAGAAACAGCGCTATACCACCAGAGCCGCCCAGCCCATGAACCGGGAGCAGCGCCGGGCGCAGAAGAAAGCGCAGCAGCGCCGGGCGCAGAAGAAAGCGCAGCAGCGCACCCAGACGGCGGGCCGCATCGTCAACAGCCAGCCCGTGAGCTTCCCGGCACAGCCGCCCGCCGCCCGGATGGTGGAGCGGGTGGACAAAGCCGCCCGCCGCAAGGCCCTGCTGGCAGAGCTGGCGGCGCTGGATGACTGACCTGCTGACGGACGCCCTGCCCACCGTATGGCACGGCAGGCGCATTGACCCGGACTTCCGGCACATGGTGCGGCTGTCCGCTGCCTACAGCCACAGAGAGGTCGAGGCTGACCCGGTGGCCTTTGCCCTGCAGCTGTGTGGGCAGTTCTACACCGAGCGTTTTTCGCCCTCCGACCTGCAGGAAAAATACAGCTGGCTCATCGAGTTTTACTGCGCCGGAGAACAGGCCGCAGAGCCAGCAGCGGCAAAGCCTGCCAGCGGCCACGACACCGGCCCGGCGTTCGACTACCGGTGCGACGCGCCCTACATCGTGGCAGCGTTCCAGCAGGCCTACGGCATCGACCTGACCCGCGAGAAGCTGCACTGGTGGCGGTTCCGGGCGCTGTTTGCCGCTCTGCCGGAGGACACCCTCATGGCCAAGATCATGGGCTGGCGCAGCGCCGACCTTGCCGATTACGAGGGCAGTATGCGGGAGCATTACGCCGCGCTGAAAGAGCGCTTTGCCCTGCCTGCATCTTTGAGAGGAGGTGCCGCCGTTGCCCAGACCGTTGCCGAACACGATGCGGCATTCCTGGCCCGCTTCCGGCACTGAGCGGGTGCCGGTGCCCTGCCCCTACTGCGGCAGGCCCCTGCCCGTGTGGGCGGTGCGCACGGCCACGGCATCCGGCGTGTGGGTCAAATGCAAAAATCCCTCCTGCAAACGGGAGGTAGAGATCAAACTGTAAAGCCTGTGCCCTTGTGCCCGCGCTCTGAATGAGAGGTGGACACATGGCAGATTTCAGCATCACCGGCGAAGTAAGGCTCAACAGCGACCCGGCGGAAAAGAGCACCAGCAAGTGGACCGTTGCCGCCGGAAACATGATCGCGGACTTTGCAAAAAAGGCCGCATCGGAACTGGGCAAGGTGGTCCAGAGCGGCGTGGACTACAACGCCAGCATGGAAAGCTACCTGACCAACTTCAAGGTCATGCTGGGCAGCGAGGAGCAGGCCGCGACAAAGCTCTCCGAGCTGCGCAAAATGGCAGCGTCCACGCCCTTTGCCCTGTCTGACCTGACCGAGGGCACCCAGACGCTTTTGCAGTTCGGCGTTGCCGCCGATGACACCACCGGCGTGCTGCAGCAGCTGGGCGATATCTCCCTTGGCAATGCGGACAAGCTGCAGACGCTGGTGCGTGCCTATGGCAAAATGTCCAGTGCCCAGAAGGTCACGCTGGAAAACGTCAACATGATGATCGACGCGGGCTTTAACCCGCTGAACCAGATCTGTGACGCCACCGGCGAGAGCATGTCCGACCTGTACAAGCGCATCTCGGACGGCAAGGTGAGCTTCAGCGAGCTGCAGGCCGCTGTGGAAGCCGCCACCAGCGAGGGCGGGCAGTTTTACAACGGCATGCTGGAAGCCAGCCAGACCTTCAGCGGCCGCATGTCCACCCTGAAGGACAGCGTGGCCGCCCTGACCGGTGAGCTGACCAGCGGGCTTTTTGCGGCACTGGGCGACCTTGTGGTGAAGCTCAACGAGGTGGTCACCTCCTTCCTCGACAGCGACGAGAAGATGGCCCAGCTCAAGGACACCATCGGCATTGCCACGTCCGTGGTCGCTGCTGCGGGTGCGGCATTCCTGGCGTATAAGGGATATGTGGCCCTTGCCACAGCGGCCCAGGTGGCCCACACCGTTGCCACCACAGCAATGACCGCCGCCAATGCGGCAGCGGAAGCCGGAGCCACAGGGCTGGCACTGGCACAGGCAGCCCTGAATGCGGTGATCTCGGCCAATCCGGTGGGCCTTTTCGTGGCAGCTCTGGCAGCCCTGGCAACGGGCCTTGTGACGGCTTATAAGACCAGCGAGACCTTCCGAAATGCGGTCAACTCCGCATTTGCGTCTGTGAAAAAGATCGCACAGAACGCTATCGGCACGGTGGTGGACTGGATCAACGAGCTGGTGGCAAGGATCCGAGGGGCCGCCGCTGCTCTGGCAAACCTGAAGAACGGCGTAGGTGCAGCAAAGGAAGCCTACAATACTGCCTATAGCAGCTCCATCGACGCTTACAACCGCTCCAAGCTGGACAAGGCCGCCCAGGAACGTGGAAAGCGCCATCAGGAGCGCATCCAGCAGGCTAAAGAGGAGGCCGCAGCGGCCAAGGCGGCAGCCGCCGCCGTTTCCGGCTCTGCCAGGGCTGCTGCCGCTGCCGTGGACAAATCCGGTAAAAAGGCGGCGTCCAGCGCTAAGCAGACCACCGCCGAGGTGGTCAAGTCCATCTCGGACAGCACGACCACGGTCAAGGACGGTGTGACCCGCACCGTGGAGACGGTCAACGAAACCTTATCCAACGGCAAAAAGCAGCAAAAGCAGGTCATCACCGAGACCTCCCGCCAGATGGTGGACGGCGTCCTGAAAGACATCAAGACCATCACCGAGGTGGACGAAAAGGGCAAAAAGACCGTCAAGCAGACCATGGAAACGGTGCGGGAGGTGGCAAAGACCGTCACGGCCACCACCTCCGGCATCGTGGACGGCATCCAGACCAGCACCAAGACGGTGACCGAGACCCTGACCGACGGCACCGAGACCCAGAAAAAGGTCATCACGGAGACCTACGACGACGTGGTGGACGGTGCCCTCGTGACCGTGGAACGGGTCAAGACCATTGCCGCCGACGGCACCGAAGAGGTGGCCGAGACCACCAAAGAGGCGTCCATCAAGAGCTTCGACGACCTGTGGAAGGAGCTGCAGACCCACGCAGACACCGGCCTTCTGGGCACCTTCGATAACCTGTATACCGCCGTCAAGAACAAGGACTGGAGGGCCATCGGCCTGTGGGCGGCAAACGCCATCTACGGCGGCCTGACCGCCGAGCAGAAAAAGCAGGTCAACGACTTTGCCATCGGTCTGGTGGACAAGCTCAACGAAGCCCTTGGCAACGCCCAGACGGCCCTTGTGCAGAAGGGCATCGACATCGGCGGTCAGATCTGCAAGGGCCTGACCTCCGGCTTCGGCGAGGTGTGGACGCAGGCCAAAACCCTCGGTACCCAGCTCACAGGCATCTTTAAGGGACTGAAAGCCCCCTTGAGCAGCGCCGCGCTGGCCATCAGTCAGGGCCTGTCCGGCGGTCTTCTGTCGGCCTTCCCGGCCATCTACGCAGGCATGGGCACCATGATCGGCTCCGTGGGTGCCGCCTTTGAGGGGATGCTCACGGCCATCAGTGCCGCTTTGAACGCCACCGTTTTCGGCATTCCCATGGGGGTCATCGTGGCCGGAGCTGCGGTGGCCCTGGGAGTGGCCATCGCCGCCATCGTGGCAGGCCTGGGAGGCCGGAAGGGCAGCAGCCCCAAGCCCTCCGGTGGCGGCAGTGGCTCAGGGGGAGGCAGCTCCGGCGGCCTGGGCAGCGTGGATATCACCACCGGCACCGGCAGCCTGGAGGACGCCATCAACGCCAACACCAAGGCGCTGGAAAAGACCAACGCCGCCCTTGCCGACATGATCCGGCAGGCGGGCACGCTGGTCCTCTCGGACAACATGCGGCTGGGCTCCACCGTAGCCGCCAGCGGCTCCGCCCAGGTGGCCGCAGCCGCCAACAGCTACCACCGCGAGGGTGACACCAACATCACCCAGAACATCTACAGCAAGGCCCAGACGGCGGCTGACCTCCAGCGGGAAGCCCGCTGGGAAGCCGACCGCGCCAAGGCCCAGCGCCGATGAAAGGAGGACGCCAATGCTTTTTAAGGATCACTTAAAACTGGTCACAGACGCCGGTGCCGTCCTGCATCTGGGCTGGGACTACAACGCGCCCTACAACCTCGACCCGCTGAACGGCGTGGATGTGGACATCCAGACCGCGCAGGGCATCAACCAGACCGGCACCACCGTCGAGCGGCAGAGTGTGGCAGGCGTGTCCCGTACTCTGTCGGTGGTGTTCTGGGGCGGCCATGCCCTCGACAATGCCCGCAATTTTGCCCGCAAACTGCCCTACTACACCACCGGCACGATGTACTTCGGGGACGCATACTTCACCCGCTTTGTGGTGCAGAAAACGCCCTACTTTTCCAGCTACACCGAGCCACGCTGTGAGCTGATGCTGTACAGCCCCAAACCCTACTGGTACGGCCTGACCGCAACAGCCCGCGTGCTGGGCGGCTACCAGCCCGCGTTCAGCTTCCCGGTCTGCTACGACAGTCACACCTACGGCATCCGGCAGGACGGCGAGGCGGCAGTGCTGCGCAACCCCGGCAGCCTGCCGGTGCCCTTTACGGCAACCCTGCGCAGCACCATGCCGGTGGAGCACCCGCGCGTGGTAGACCTGCGCACCGGGGCCTTTATCGGCTTTGACCTGACCTTACAGGATGGCGACCGGCTGGAGATCTACCGCAGCACCACCGACCGGCTGGCCTGCACCCTGACCCGGGAGGGCAAGACCAGCAACATTTTCTCTAAGCTGGACGAGAACAGCACCCTGACCGAGCTGCAGCCCGGTGACAACATCCTGAGCATGCAGGCCGACAGTGGCGCGGCCTATTTGCAGGCATCCGTGAGCTTTTACCCGATGGAGGCCGGTATTTTGCCGGAACCGCTATGAGACTGGACGTTTTAGAGGCCGACACCCTTGTCCGTGTGGGCTGGGTGGACGTGTGGGTGTCCCTTTACTGGGACAGTCCGTATTACTCTGAGGGCGGCTTTACCTTGGAGGTAAGGCCCACCACCGAGAATTTGCAGCTGCTGACCGAGGGCCGGTGGCTGGCGCGCAGCGACGAGACGCCCCGCATCCCGATGCGGATCTGCGCCCGCGCCAACCAAAACGGGGACTCGAACCTCGTGGTGAGCGGCTACCCGGCCACCTGGCTGCTGACCAAGCGGGCCAGCGCCACGGTCATCAAGGGCCAGAACGCCGAACAGGCCATGCGAAGCCTTGTAGCGGCGGCAGACCCGTGGCCGCGCTTGGAGCTGGGCACCGAATACGGCTTTGACACGACCTTTGACAAGCAGACCTCCGGCGGCAGCCTTTTTAGCTACTGCCAGACCATCGGGCAGGCGTGCGACCTCGGGTTCCGGGTGATTCTGGACGGCACCGGCAGCGACAAAAAGCTGCTGTTCGAGTGCTTCCGGCCCACCTTCGACCCCAACAACCGGTACAGCCCCAAGTGGGGCAACCTGCTCAACGCCGGATGGTCCTTTGCCGACACCGACTACGCCAACGTAGCCCTTGTGCAGGGGGCCGGTGAGGGCGACCAGCGGGCCACCTGCTGGGTGGGCGATGTAGACAGCACCGGAGCCGACCGGCGGGAGATCTACATCGACGCCCGCGACATCCAGCCCGACAAGGAAAAGGGCGAGACCACCGCCAGCCAGTCTTACCTCACCAAATTGGCAGACCGTGGCGGGCAGAAACTGCTGGCCCAGCTGCGCACCGGAAGCATCGAGTTTGACGTGGACGATGACGCACTGGCCGTGGGCGACGTGCTGCGCGTCAGCCTGCCCCAGCTGGGTTACACCGCCATGGCGCGGGTGGCCGACATCATTACCGAGAGCCAGTCCAGCGGCACCACCCGGACCATCCGGCTGGGCACGCCGAGCTGGCACAAGACGTAAAGGAGGGCTTATGGCCGATATCATCACCTACCCGGAAAACGGCATCCAGTACTACGCCGACGACGCTTCCGGGTATCTTGCCACCCGCCTGAGCGGCGTATACAGCGCCGACGAGGACTTTGCCGTGACCGCAAACGGCGACCTGACCGTGACCGTCAGCGCCGGGCAGGCATGGGTGCGTCCGGCCCGCTTCCGGGGCCGCAGCATCATCATGGAGCAGCCGGAGACGGTCACCCTGACCGCCGCCGACGCCGTGCGCAGCCGCATCGACCGGCTGGTGCTGCGCTACGACGCAGCCGCCAGAAAGACCCGCCTGCAGGTGCTGGAGGGCACCCCGGACAGCGCAAGCCCCACAGCGCCGGAGATCACTCGCACCGCGCTGGTGTATGACCTGTGCCTGGCCGAGATCCGCCGCCCGGCGGGCAGCACCGAGATCACCGCCGCCGACATCACCGACACCCGGGCCGACGAGGCCGTGTGCGGCGTCATGCGGGACGGCGTCACTGGCATCCCCACGGCGCAGCTGCAGGCGCAGGCGCTGGCCATAATGACCCAGCTGTCCACCGAGCTGCACACCAAACTCGACGCCCTGGACGCCGCCATCGCGGCGGTGGAGAGCGGCAGCTTTTACACCAAGGCCGAGGCGGACGCGAAATTCGGCACGCCTTACAGCCTGCCGCCCGCCACGGCGGCCCAGCTGGGCGGCGTGAAGGTGGGCGACTATCTGGACATCGCCCCGGACGGCACCCTCAGCGGCAAGACCCTCAATGACAAGATCGCTGCCGCCGTGGCGGTAAAGCCTGAGCCCCGGCTGGTGTGGAACCACTACGAAGAAACCGGAAAAAGGTGGAAGACCTACGATATCAAAATGCCAGACGGCCTGGACTATGTGCACGTCAAGACACGCTACAACGGCCCCGGCAGCCCATACGGTGAAGAAGTAGACATTGCAAAAGGCGGCACCGCCAATCATAACTACGGAAATGGCACTGGAATTTTCGCATCCAACACGACTTTCCAGACAAACGGGACCCTGCACTTTGCAACAGAAACGTCGACCGGCGGCTACACCGTAGAGATCTGGCTCACCGGCTACCACTACCCCACCTTGGCAGAGCTGGTGGCGGAGACCCAGGCCGCGCAGGCGGACACGGATGCCCTGGCGGTAGATCAGGAGTACCGCGTCGCCATGCTGGAACTGGGGCTGACCGACGACACCACCACTGACACCACCACATAAGGAGGTAAACCTATGTTGTATCGTACCTGTAAACGCCTGATCGAGCGCGGCCAGACCGCTGGCCTTGCGGAAAAAATTGATGTTTTTTACGCCCTCGGCCGCATCACCGAGGCCGAGTACAAAGAGCTGACCGAGCTGCTGGAGACCAAGACCGGCAGCAAGAGCGAGGAGTGAACCTATGGCAATCAAAGAGTACAGTCTTGCCAAAGACGGCGCTAAACAGCTGTCCCCGGCCTTCCGCGTACGGGAGTTCCGGTGCCGGGACGGCAGCGACGCTATCATGATCGACCAGACCCTCGTGGTGCTGCTGCAGGCCATCCGGGAGCACTTCGGCAAGGCGGTCACCATCACCAGCGGCTACCGCACCGGAACCCACAACACCGCCGTCGGCGGCTCCAGATCCAGCCAGCACCTGCTGGGCAAGGCAGCGGACATCCAGGTGGCGGACACCACCGTGGAGGCCGTGGCCGCCTACGCCGAGAGCCTGATGCCGGACTGGGGCGGCGTGGGCCGCTACCCGGTCAAGGCCGGACGCGCCAAGGGCTGGGTGCATGTGGACACCCGCGCCAAAAAGAGCAGATGGACGCTGTGAGGGGGTGAGACCAATGCAGCAAGTTTTTGCCTACATCTCTGCCCACTGGATGGAGGGGGCTATCTGGCTGCTGGGCATCGGCTGGGGCTACCTGATCAAAAAGGTCACCGAGTACCGGACCATCAAGGACGGCCTTCTGGCCATCATGCACGACCGGCTCTACCAGTCCTGCACCCACTACATCCAGCAGGGCGGCATCGACACCGCAGGCCTGAAAAACTTGGAGTATCTCTACAAAAGCTATCACGCCCTGGGCGGCAATGGCACGGGCACCGAGCTGTACAACCGCGCCAAGGCCCTGCCCATCCGTGACTGATACACCCACACAAGCCCGGCGTTGCCGGGAGAAAGGACAAACCATGAATAACCTGAACAACAAGATCTCCGCCGGTACCATCGCCCGCACCGCCTGCCTGCTGCTGGCACTGACCAACCAAATTCTCAGCGCCTGCGGCAAGCCCGTGCTGCCCATCGAGAGCGCCACCGTGGAGCAGCTGGTCACCGCTGGCATCACCACCGTGGCCGCGCTGATTGCGTGGTGGAAGAACAACAGCTTCACCACCGCCGCGCTGGAGGCCGACAAGACCTATGACCGGCTGAAGAGCCAGATCGGGAAGTAAGCCAGCCGCACTACTTAGCCGCCCTGGCGGCAGGCCGCAAGGCCGCATAGCATGAAAACAGCCCCGCAGGACCATGACGGCCTTGCGGGGCTGTTTTTGCATTTATGGGTCGATCAGAGCACAGAGTTCCCTCACCACGTCCTGAAGCTCACGGCAAACCCGCTCCACTTCCGAGATATCCATGACACCTGCGGCCTGTATGCGCTTGATATCCTGCCGTGCTTTGGCAAGTGCTGCGCAGATTTGTGTACGTTTTTCCTCGGAAATGTTCATGATAATCACCATTTTATTTTAAAAGCGGGTTACCAAATGGGTTATTAAATCAAAAAGCACGTTGATTTTTTGCGAATCAACGTGCTTTTCTTCATGCCGCCGACGGGGGTCGAACCCGTACTCTGTCTCCAGAAAGGGATTTTAAGTCCCTCGTGTCTGCCAATTTCACCACAGCGGCACACCGATACCCGGCTTACAAAGCCCTGCTGCCCCATATTGCTGTAGGGAGCCGGGAATAACAGGTGTGAGGTAAAATTATGTCAATCCGACCGAACGCAAATCGACCGAATGAACACAAATCAGCATGGTCTATAGTACAATAGTTTGCCCGGTTTGTCAAGAAAAGGCGTTACACTTTTCCGCCGTGCAGCTCTGCGTACATTCTGGCGCGGCACTCGGCCACGGCAGGGGTCATGTTGACGTAATGCTTGTGCGGGCACTCCAGACGCAACTCGCTCTCCCAGGTCTCCTCGGTGAGCTGTTTTGCGATGTAGGCCTTCTTCTCGGCAATGGAGGGCAGCTCCATGGCCAGCTGGCCGCCCAGGATGTGCGGCACCAGCAGCTGGCGGACCGCGGTGGGGGTAAAGGTGATGGTGCGCTCGATGGCGTCGGAGTCCAGGTTTACCATGGTGACGGGCTTGCCAGCCTCGATCACCTCGCCGTCCATGGCGATCAGGTCACACTGGGCCTGTCCGTTTTCATCGTAGAGACGCCAGGGCATCTTCTTGCCGGGGATGATGGCCTTGCTGGCCGAATCCGAGCACTTCATCTTGGGGGTATAGCTGCCGTCCGGCTGCTTGACAGCCACCAGCTTGTACACGCCGCCGAACACGGGGTCGGAAGCGGAGGTGATCAGGTTCTCGCCTACGCCGTAGGAGTCAAAGTGGGCGTGCTCGTACAGCTCCATGTTGGCGATCTTCTTTTCGTCCAGACCGTTGGAGGCCACCAGCTTGATGTAGGGCTTGCCGGCAGCATCCAGTGCCTTGCGCAGACGCTTGGAGCCGCGGGCCAGGTCGCCGGAGTCGATGCGGGCGCTCTTGACGCGGCGGTTAGGGTCATTGGGGTACTTCTCGATCAGGTAGTCGTCCAGCTTGATCAGGTTGGGCAGACCGCTCTCCATGATGTTGTAGGTATCCAGCAGCAGGCTGACCGAGTCCGGGTAGGTGTCGGCAAATGCCTTGAAGGCGTCGAATTCCGTCGGGAAGAACTCGATGAAGCTGTGTGCCACGGTGCCCACGGCCTTGACGTCCGAGCCGAACTTCATCTCAGCCAGACAGTTGGCCGTACCCACGCAGCCGCCCAGGACCGCCGCATAGGCACCATCGTTGCCGGCGCTCTCGCCCTGTGCACGGCGGGTGCCGAACTCCATGACACTGCGGGGCGTATGGGTGTTCAGACCGGTGACACGGGTGGCCTTGGTGGCGATGAGGCTGTGGAAGTTCATCGTCTGCAGCAAGTAGGTCTCAATGAGGATGGCGCCCACCAGATCGCACTCAATGCGCACCATCTGCACATGGGGATAGCACACAGTGCCCTCCGGCAGGGCATACATGTCGCCCTTCCAGCGGTAGGTGCGCAGATACTCGCAGAATTCCTCGCTCATACCCTTGGTGCGCAGCCACCAGATGTCCTGTGCGTTGAAATGGTAATTCAGCAGAAAGCGGGTCAGCTTGCGCTGGCCGGCGCTGATGGAATAGCCCTGATTGTCCGGGTTCTTGCGGAAGAACATGTCAAACACCAGCGTGGTGTCCTTGAATCCGTGCAGGAACAGGCAGTTTGCCATCGTAAATTCATAAAAATCCACGACCATTGCGGGGTTGTCGTAGTCCTCATCCGGAATATAAGGCACAACCTTGATTTCGTCCATGAATGTTTCCTCTCTTCTTCTCAACGGCACAGCCCGCGGGCCGCTGCCGTTTCCCAGTTCCCGGCCGGAGTACAGAACCCCGGCGGAAAGCCCTCGCCCTGTCTTGACAGGGTGTTTCTAACATGATAACACCAATCGCAGGCCTGCGCAAGGGTTTTGTGATATTTTCTGGGATTGCGATCGAACTGAAGAACAACCCTCTCAGTCATCGCTTACGCGATGCCAGCTCTCCCGAAGGGCGAGCTTTTATCGAGAAGGGAAACTTTCCGATTCAACGAAAAAGCTCCCCCTTTCGGGGGAGCTGGATGCGAGTGAAATGAGCAGACTGAGAGGGTTTTGTTCTTTAGCCGTTGATGATGTTGGGGGTAGCGTTCTTCAGCACGACGTCATGGCTGCCGCCCTCCACAATGGAGGTGGAGGACACGACGGTCAGCTTGGCCTTCTGCTGCAGCTCCGGGATGGACAGAGCGCCGCAGTTGCACATAGTGCTCTTGACCTTGTACAGGGTGGTCTGCACGCCGTCGGCCAGCGGGCCGGCGTACGGGACGTAGCTGTCCACGCCTTCCTCAAAGCTCAACTTGGTGGAGCCGCCCAGGTCGTAGCGCTGCCAGTTGCGGGCACGGTTGGAGCCCTCGCCCCAGTACTCCTTCATATACT
>OLHE01000412.1_pt1 | contig 36874 bp, 31 predicted proteins | sample 1605821 | NCBI WGS metagenome assembly OLHE01 (sample SAMN03283250) | human gut metagenome | biome: human-associated habitat; material: feces | host: Homo sapiens | place: USA | collected 2013
ACGATGTCGATGCGGTGCTTGAGGTTCTTCTCCGGAGAGATGTCCTCGGAGAGTTCGTACATATTGCCGTCCACCCGGGCGCGGACGAAGCCGGACCGACGGGCATCCTCCAGCACCTTGGCGTGCTCGCCCTTGCGGCCGCGCACCACCGGGGCCATCACCTGGATACGGGTGCCCTCGGGCAGGGCCAGTATCTGGTCGATGATCTGATCCACCGTCTGGCGGCGTATCTCCTTGCCGCAGTGGGGGCAGTGGGGCGTGCCCACCCGGGCCCACAGCAGACGCAGATAGTCGTAGATCTCCGTGACCGTGCCGACGGTCGAGCGCGGATTTTTGCTGGTGGTCTTCTGGTCGATGGAGATGGCCGGACTCATGCCGTCGATGGAGTCGACATCGGGCTTGTCCATCTGGCCGAGAAACTGCCGCGCATAAGAAGACAAACTCTCCATATAGCGCCGCTGCCCCTCGGCAAAGATGGTGTCGAACGCAAGGCTCGACTTGCCGGAGCCGGACAGGCCGGTCATGACGACCAGTGCATCGCGCGGAATTTCCACATCAATGTTCTTGAGATTGTTCTCCCGCGCGCCTTTGATTACAATATGATCCCGCATGGGTGCCTCCGAAATTGCTTAGGATTCAATAGTCAGCTCCGCCGTGCCCGCACGCACGAGCGCGATGAGCGCCTGCGGCGCGGTCTCGACCTGATAGCCGATCTTGCCGGCGCTGACAAGGATGGTCTCCTGCGCGAGCGCCTGAGAAGCAAAGACCGTGCGAAACTGCTTTTTCATGCCGACCGGCGAGCAGCCGCCGCGCACGTAGCCCGTCAGGGGCGTAAGCTCGGACACGTGCAGCATGGCAATGGACTTCTCCCCCACGGCCTTCGCCGCCTTCTTGAGGTCAAGCTCGCACGCGACCGGGATGACGAACACGTACGGCGTCTTGCTCGCGCCGCGGGCGACCAGCGTCTTGAACACCTTCGCCGGGTCCATGCCCGTCATCTGTGCAACGGTCACGCCGTCCACCGCATCGTCGCCGTGCGGATATGTGTGCGGCGTGTAGGGCACCTTCTTCTGGTCGAGCAGACGCATGACATTTGTTTTTTCGATGGATGATTTCGCCATGAGACATTCCTCCGCTGATAATAACACTTTATTATATCCGATTTCCCGCATAGTTTCAAGGGATTTGGCGCAAAAGCGTTGCGAACCGGCACGGTTATGCTATAATACGCTCAGAATGAAACCGGAGGGATGACCGATGCCGGATAACACGATCCGCGGCCGCTTTGCACCCAGCCCGAGCGGACGGCTGCATCTGGGCAATATGCTGACATTTCTGCTTGCATGGCTGGACGTGCGCGCACGCGGCGGGACGATGGTATTCCGCCTTGAGGATCTCGACCCGGAGCGCAGCTGGGAGCACTATGCTGACCTAATGGCCGACGACCTGCTCTGGCTTGGGCTCGACTGGGACGAGGGCTGGCGCCCCGGCTCGCAGGATTGCCGTCAGGGCACGCGCGCACAGCGCTACACCGCCGCGCTGGATGCACTGACCGAGCGCGGCATGGTGTATGACTGCTATTGCAGCCGCGCAGAGCGGCTGGCCGCGAGCGCACCGCACCCCGGCGAGCCGCGTGAGGCCGGCTGCCCCTGTCGGACGCTGTCAGAGCAGGAGGTGCAAAAGCGCCTGCGCATGGGTCGCCGCGCGGCGAAAAAGCTTGCGGTAACGGACGCGGACATTGCCTTCGTTGACGCGCACTATGGTCCGCAGGCAGCCGAACTGCGGCACGGGCGCGATGATTTTCTCATCCGGCGCTCGGACGGCGTGTTCGCCTACCAGCTCGCCGTGAGCGTGGACGATCTCGATATGGGCATCACGCGCGTTGTGCGCGCGCGCGACCTGCTTGACTCCACGCCGCGGCAGATCTGGCTGATGGAAACGCTCGGCGGCAAGGCCCCGGAATATGCGCACGCGCCGCTGCTCGTCGCGCCGGACGGACGCAAGCTCTCAAAACGCGAGGGAGACCTGAACATGGAGGCCCTGCGGCAGAAATACACACCCGAACAGTTGACCGGAAAGCTCGCGAAGCTCGCGGGTCTGCGGCAAACGGACGCGCCGGTGACGGCAATCGAGCTGGCAGCGGACTTTTCCTGGGACAAGGTCCCGCGCGCGGACATTCCGATCCCGCCGGATTTTTAATATGAGACGAACGATGAGCGCATCCAGACGGATGCGCCCATTTTGCATGCCATTATTTTTCCGTCAGCCGCTGCACCATGGTGTCGTGCGCGGCACGCTCGGCCGTGTCGTCGAGCGGCTGCAGCTCCAGCTCCGGATAGCGGCCATGCAGCGCCGTTGTGAGCAGGTGGTCGCAAAATGCCGGATTTTTCGGCAGCACCGGGCCGTGGCTGTACGTGCCGAAGACGTTTTGATAGCGCACGCCCTCAAAGCCGTCCTCCCCGTTGTTGCCGCCGCCGACGAGCATCTTACCAAGCGGCGACACGCCGCTGCCGAGGTAGGTCTTGCCGCTGTGGTTTTCAAAGCCGACGACCGTACTGCCGCCGGACTCCGGCAGGCACTCGAAGAGCGTGTTGCCGATCATGCGCTCCTTCGCTCCGACGGTATAATAGTCGATCGCGCCGATGAAGTCGCACTGCTTGCCGTCCCACGTGCGGTAGTAGCTGCCGAGCATCTGGTAGCCGCCGCAGATGGTCAGAAACGTTTTGCCGTCGGCAATGGCAGCCTTGATCTCGCTGCCCTTTCCGGCTTTCAGGTCGGACAGGAGCACCTCCTGCTCAAAGTCCTGACCGCCGCCGATGAAAAACAGGTCAAACTGTGTAAAATCCGCCTGCTGGCCGACTGTGACCTCCGTCACCTCGGCGTCGATGCCGCGCCACTCCAAACGGCGGCGCATACAGAGAATATTGCCCCGGTCGCCGTAGAGGTTCAGAAGGTCCGGGTAAAGATGGCAGATACGCAGGGTCTTTTCGCTCATTCCCAGAACTCCTTTCCGCCGAGCTGCTTTTGCAGCCGGCCGCGCAGATCCAGCATGGCCGTATAGGTCGGCATGATGAACACCGGGTATTCCGATGCGCACATCGCGTCGATCAACGGGTCATAATCGTAAAACACCTCGATGCGCGCCTCATCCACGCCCGCATATTTCAGGCGCAGGCGCATATCGTCCGCGCGCACGCCGGACACATATACGTGCCGCAGGTGCTCGCCCATGGCGGCAAGCCGCTCAAAGTCGGCATCCCAGATCCATGAGATGTCCGTACCGTCGGCGTCGCGGTCGTTGAGGCAGACGACAAACGTCGCATCCTCGTTCAGCCCGGCGAGATAGCGCATGGTCTGGTTGCAGCCGGCGGGATTTTTCACGAGCATCATGCGGCCGGGTGTGCCGCGCAGGTCGAATTTCTCCATGCGGCCAAAGCCGCAGCCGAACGCACCAAGCGCGTGCACGATCGCCTCCGGTGTGAAGCCGAATGCAGACAGCGCAGCCGCCGAGCCAACGGCGTTATAGATGTTATACGCCGCCGGAAGGTTGATGTGTACGGCGTACTCCCGCCCACCGATGGACATGGTGACATCGCTCGTGTCCACGCTGAGGTTCTGAACCGCCGTGACGGCGACCTGCGGGGCTTCGCGGTGATAGCCGCACTTCGGGCAGCGAAATGCGCCCAGATGCCCGTAAGTGCGGTAGTCGTAGACATATTCGGTCTTGCAGTGGATGCAGTGCGGCGCGTCGGAGATCTCCGTCAGGTCGTCGCCGCCGAGCGGAACGTTCACGCCGAAGCGCACGACCGGGTTCGGCACATGCTCCGGGATGGACGCGATGAGTGAGCAGTCGGCATTGATGCACAAAACGCTCTCCGGCGTGTGGCGAATGCCCTCGATGATGTTATTGAGCGTGTGCGTAATCTCACCGTAGCGGTCGAGCTGGTCGCGAAAAACATTCGTCGCCACGATGACCTCCGGCTTGAGGTACTTGAGCACGGTCTTGGATGCAGCCTCGTCGCACTCAATGACGGCAAACTGGCACTTTGGCCTGCCGGTCAGGGTGCTGTGCATGGCGAACTCCGCCGTGATGCCGGAGATGAGGTTCGCGCCCGAGCGGTTGGCAAAGTAGTTGAGGCCCGCATCGGCAAATGCCTGCTCAATCATGCGGGAGCTGGTCGTCTTGCCGTTCGTGCCGGTGACGAGGATGACGCGCACCCCCCGCGAGAGCACGCCGAGCACCTGCGGGTACACCTTGAGCGCCACGCGGCCGGGAAACGCCGTGCCGCCGCGGCGCAGCAGCCGCAGCAGCCCGCGTGCAAGCTTACACAGCAATACTGCAAAAAAAGTTCGGATCTTCATTCGTTTGGGTCACTCCGTGAATATCGGCATCTGTCAGCAGATGCTCATTTTTACTGTTTTTCCGGCCAGAGTCAGCATATCGCGCAGCTCCTGCACCAATTGCAGCTTGCGCTCAAAGCTGAACTCCGTATCCTGCTGGGCGAGGTTGCTCGCGTTACCAAAGAGGACATTGACCTCCGTCGCCTCCTCGAGCAGTACGAGCGCAAGCCTGGACGCGCCGTCCTTCATGCGGGCGAGCTCAAGCGTGTACATGCCATCCGCGAGGTAGTCCTTGATGCGTTCCATCGTCACATTGACCGTAACGACGCCCTCGGTCGTCAGATCCACACCGTGGATCTCGCTCATCGGCGGCACTTCCTCCGTGCCGCTGCCGGGCAGCGTGCGCACCTTTACGCCCAGATACGCCGCGACAGCGTTGGCCGTGGTGCCGCCGCAGACAACATGCTTGCCATCCTTGCCGAAAAACAGGCGCATGGTGCTCAGATCATCATCCTTGCTCTCGGGCGGGCCGATCATGACGTTGACCGGACAACGCTCACGCAGGCGCGCAACGACAACAGTCGTATCATCATGCATAGCGTCCATGTCCAGCGTCTTGACGGTCGAGAGGATACTTGCCGCCATGCGCTGTGAGGAGACAGTGGGCGAATAATTGCGCAGGATAAAATCCTCAATATCCTGACGCGCCCAACCGGCGTCCGTCGTCACGCCGCGCCCGGCCTCCGACACGCCGTCGCTGAAGAGTACAAGCATATCACCAACGTCAAAATGCAGGTAGCTCTCGTGCAGTTCCTTTTCCTGAATGAAGTTGACGGAATAGTTGTATTTCCCGATCGCGCCGTTGTGCACGAACACGGCGTTCGGGTTGTCATACTGGATCAGGCGCGCGCGGGTGCCGGCCGTCTGCAGGATCGTAAAGGTCGCATAGGCGAGCTTGCGCTCCCTGCACATGGGCAGCGTTTCCGCCACAGTCGTAACGCACTCGTCGATCGGCACGTTGCCCTTGAGCATGGTCGTGAGCATGGTTGTTGTCAGCGTAGAGAGGATGTTGGCCTTGACGCCGCTGCCGAGACCGTCGGAGAGGATGACCGTCGCGTCATTGTCGGCCCATTCGAGCGCACACTGATCGCCGCAGAGCGTCTCCCCGTTTTTGTTGCGGCTGATGACGCTGATGTCCCAGACCGTGTTCCTGCAGCGATTCGTTCGTTTACGCATCATCATCGCCGTCCTCATCAAGCATGATGGCTTCCTTCAGATCGTGCACAGCCACCTTGGTCTCCGCCGCCGTTTCACCGAGCAGACTTGCGATCTCGTGCACGATGCGCAGCTGGTTTGCGATGATATCGTCCGCCAGATCGGCCGCATGGATCTTCGTCTTCTGGATCTTGTTGCGGCGCTGGCGCGCCTTGGTCACGTCGCGCATAATGCAGGTAAAGAGCGTCCGCTCCGGGTCGCAGATAAAGATGCGCTCGAGATAGACGTTGTAGTCAGCGAGAAAGACCTCGTCCGTGACCTGTGTCTCGTCCTGACTGATCATCTTCACAAAGTCGTACTCGTCCATGATGCGCGACACCGGATAACCGATGATGTCCGCCGGATCCTTGATGCCGAAGATCTTGCAGGCCGCCTTGTTGATCTGCCGTACCTTGAGCTTTTTACCGACCGTGACAATGCCCTCGGGCGAGACGTTGATGATCTTCTCTGAGTAGGTCTCGGCGCGCTCCTTCATGTAGGGCATGCACATGCTGATCTCGGCGCGTCCTTCATAGACGGCGATGGCCTTGTCGCGGCAGGTGCGGTAACCGCACAGGCCGCAGTTGAGCTCATCCGCCGGGCTGAATTTGCCCATCTTGCGCAGGATGCCGTTGATGACGGATTCCGGCGGCAGATCGGTCGGATGCTTCTTGTCGATGAGTACACGGCGCATGTTGACCGGATCCTGAATATCGAAGTTCTTGCTGCCGTTGGCGCTCTGGATCACGCGGCGGCGCGACTCGAGCAGGTTTGTGTGCTTCTGCCGGAACGCGAGACCGCCGACGCAGTTGCCGTGACAGGCGGCGATCTCGATGAAGCAGTTGCGCAGCTCGCCATTAACAACGCTCTTGAGCGTCTGGATGCTGTCGTCCAGACCGTCAAGGAACAGATAATCGCGCCCGGAATCGAGCGCCATGGAGTGCAGGACACCGTTTGTGATCGTATAAGCGCGCGAGAGCATCGGCTCATCTGCCGGGACGTTCGGGTCGACGGCGACGCCGGCCTCGTTCATCCACTCCTCGAGCTCCGTGAAGGTGATGTCATAATCGGCGCCGACGCTCTCAAAGCGCGTCGTCTCCTCCTTCTTGGAGATGCAGGGACTGATGTAGACAATGGTCGCACCCGGATAGCGCTCACGCAGCAGCACGGCATGCGCCTGCATCGGCGAGAGCACCGGAGCGAGATACGGCAGCGCCTCCGGCAGATGCTTTTCCACATAGAGCACGATCGTCGAACAGCCCGAGGTGATGATCGGCGCATCGCCCGGCTGGGCGGCGAGCTTTTCCAGCTCCTTCTTGACCAGATAGGCGCCCTCCGCAGTTTCGTGTGCCGCCGTGAAGCCGAGCGCCTTGAGCGGCTTTTCGATACCCCGAAAACCGGGGGTGTCAAAATAGGCGATGTACGACGAGTCGACGCTTACGACGACCTGTTTTCCGGAGGCGATCAGCTCCCGGATCTGGCCGACGTCGCTGATATCCTCCTTCGCGTGCTGCGGGCAGACAGACACGCAGTTGCCGCAGAGAATGCAGTCGCTGGAAATGATCTGTGCGTGACCCTGATAGACGCGGATGGACTTGACCGGGCAGAACCGGACGCATTTGTAGCAGTTTTTGCAGTTGGCCTGTTTGAAACGCAGAACATCCATGGGGCTCCCGCCTTTCTGTGAAATTTCACGAGTAGTGTTTTGCGATCTCTCTCGATTTCTATTTTTTTAATGTACCACAAAACTCCTCCACGCACAACCCCCGCGCGAAAACGCGGCGATTCCAGCGCGCAAAAAGCCGCCGGCGGACGCTGATGCAGCATCCGCCGGCGGCGGGTACGGCTTATTCTTCGACCTTTCCGGTCAGCGCCTCGGTGAGCGTGCGCCAGCCGAGCATGGCGCATTTGACGCGCGCGGGCATGTGCGCGATGTCTTTGAGCGCCGAGGCCTCTTCGAGGCTCTCGATCTCCTCCTCGCTCGCCTCACCGTGGATCATGCGCAGGAAGGTGCGGCTCATTTTCAGCGCCTTTTCCTTCTTCTGTCCCACGATCATGCCGAGCATGATATCCGCCGATGCCTGCGAGATGGCACATCCGTCGCCGACAAAACCGCCGTCGGTAATGACATCGCCGTCGGTCTTGAGCTTGAGGACGATGTTGTCGCCGCAGCTTGGGTTCACGCCCGCAAGTTCAATGTCTGCGTCCGGAATGTCGTGCTTGAACTCCGGATGGATGTTGTGCTCGGTCAGGATCTCATTATAGAAGCTTCTATTTTCCATATCCCATACGCTCCCTCAGGGTCGAGAGGCTCTCAAGGAACCGGTCGACATCCTCATCGGTGTTATAAAAGGCAAAGCTGGCGCGCGCCGTCGCATTCAGGCCGAGGTGCGCGAGCAGCGGCTGCGCGCAGTGGTGTCCGGCACGGATGTTCACGCCGTCGGACGCCATGATCTCGCTGATGTCATGCGGGTGCACGCCGTCGACCGTGAAGGTGATGATGCCGTTGTGATCCTCCGGCTTATCGGTGCCGAGCACGTGCACATGCGGTACAGCCAGGACACGCGCGAGGGCATTGGCCGTCAGGTCATGCTCACGCTGCCGGATGGTATCAAAGCCGACGCTCTGCACATACCGGATGGCAGCGGCCAGACCGGCCGCACCGGCGGCATTGACTGTGCCGGCTTCAAACTTGTGCGGCAGCTCGGCATAGACGGCACCCGTGCGCGTGACGGATTCGATCATCTCGCCGCCGGAGAGAAACGGCGGCATCTCCTCGAGCAGCTCCTCCCTGCCGTACAGCCCGCCGATCCCCATGGGGCCAAAGATCTTGTGGCCGGAGAAGGCAAAGAAATCCGCACCAAGCTCCTGCACATTTACCGGCATGTGCGGTGTGCTCTGCGCGCCGTCCACGACCATGACCGCGCCCTTTTTGTGCGCCATGGCAGCGACTTCCTGCACGGGGTACTTCCGGCCAAGAACGTTCGACACCTGCGTCATGGCGACGATCTTCGTGCGCTCGGTGATGAGCGATTCGATCTGCCGGAGATCCACACTGCCGTCGGGCGCGCACTCGATGAACTTCAGCTCCGCGCCGGTCTGACGGCAGACCATCTGCCACGGCAGCAGGTCGCTGTGGTGCTCCATGATGGACACGAGCACCTCATCGCCCGCCTTGACGTGCGTCAAGCCGTAGCTGTAGGCGACGAGGTTCAGGCTCTCGGTCGTGTTGCGGGTAAAGATGATCTCACGCGCCGAGCGCGCCCCGATGAAATCGCGCACGGTCTCGCGTGCCTGCTCATAGATATCGGTCGCCTCCACGCTCAGCGGATACAGCCCGCGCAGGGGGTTCGCGTTGTGGCAGCGGTAGAAATCCGCCACCGCGTCCAGCACGCACTGCGGGCGCTGCGCCGTGGCCGCGTTATCAACATAGGCGACATCCGTGTGCTGAAAGATCGGAAAATCCTGCTTATAATCATACGTCATCGTTGAGTTCCTCCTCCAGCGTCTGAAGAATCTGTGCGCGCAGTGCTTCATCATCCACCGTGCGCGCAAAGCGCTCGATCGATGCGCGGGCCAGGATGTTTTCGGCCTGAGCGCGGGAGATGCCGCGGCTCTCAAAGTAAAACAGCGTCTCGTCATCGAGCTCGCCAATGGTCGCGCCGTGGTTGCCGACAACATTTTCCTCGGCGCAGAGGATGAGCGGCACCGTCTTGTTGACAACATCGTCGCCGAGCATGAGCACGGTCTCTTTCTCGTTGCCGACGGAGTTCGACGAGCCGGTCTTGAAATCGATCGTGCCGCGGAAAACCTTCTTCGCCGCATCCTTGAGCGCGCCGGACGTGTCGATCTCGCACTCCGTGTTCTTGCCATAATGATTGACGACAACATTGACGTCGATCGTCTGGCTGCCGCGGCCGAGATAACCGATCTGCGCTGAATAGCGGCTGCCGTCGCCGACGAGCTCCGTGTCATTATCGGAGTAGAGGTCGCCCTGCCCCATCAGGATCTGCGTCATGTCCACGCCGGTGCCGGGCGCACAGTCGGCGTTCGTTTTGGCGTAGAGCAGCGCGCCGCTGCGCGCGCCGAGCACCTGCACAAGGCGAAGAGACGCGGCGTCGTGGAGCTTGAACGCCGTTTCTACGGCGAAGCTGCCCTGCGTATCGAGCACCATATACACCGTTGCCTGCACACCGGCGGCCACATCGACCGCGATGTACTTGCGGCTGCAGCCCTCAGCGCCGGTCAGGCGGATATGCAGCGGCTGCGCCTGATTTTCTGCTGTAATTTCATATGCATCCGTCCCGAGATCAGCCGTTTCGGCCACATTCCACGGGATGGTCGCCTCGTTGACATTGAGATGGTTCCACGTTCTGGTCGGCAGCTTGTTGACGACCAGCTGTTGGCTCGTATTCACGATATTCCCTCCTTTCGGAATGTGCGGTCAGCCGATGCTGCCCTTCATCTCCAGACGAATGAGATTGTTCATTTCCACCGCGTACTCCAGCGGCAGCTCCTTGGAGACGTTGTCCGCAAAGCCGCTGACGATCAGCGCGCGGGCGTCCTCCTCGCTCATGCCGCGGCTCATGAGATAAAACACCGCCTCGTTGCTGATGCTGCCGATCTTGGCCTCATGGCCGACAGCGGCGTCCTTCGTGCGGATGTCCATGGCCGGGACGGTATCGGAGCGGGACTCGGAGTCAAGCATCAGTGATTGGCAGGACACGGAGGATTTCGCGTGCTTGGCACCCTTTTGCACCACGACGCTGCTGCGGAATGTGCTGATTCCGCCGCTCTTGCTGATTGAGCGCGTGTTCATGTACGAGCTCGTGTTCCTGCCAATGTGCACGACCTTCGCGCCGGTGTCAAGATTCTGCCCCGCACCGGCAAACGTGACGCCGGTGAACTCCATCTTGGCGTTATCACCTTTGAGCACGCTCATCGGGTACAGGCAGCCGACATGGGACCCGAACGAGCCGGAAACCCACTCGATCACGCCGCCCTCCTCCACGAGCGCGCGTTTTGTATTGAGGTTGTACATATTTTTCGACCAGTTCTCGATGGTCGAATAGCGCAGCCTGGCATTTTTCTTTACATACAGCTCCACACAGCCGGCGTGGAGGTTCGCGACGTTATATTTCGGCGCCGAGCAGCCCTCGATAAAGTGTAGGCTCGCACCCTCGTCGACGATGATGAGCGTGTGCTCAAACTGGCCCGCGCCCTTGGCGTTCAGGCGGAAATACGACTGCAGCGGGATGGACACCTGCACGCCCTTCGGAACGTATACGAACGAGCCGCCGGACCAGACCGCGCCGTGCAGGGCAGCAAACTTATGGTCGCGCGGTGTGACGAGCTTCATAAAATACTTGTGCACCATGTCGGCGTATTCACCCTTGAGTGCGCTCTCCATGTCGGTGTAGACGACGCCCTGTGCAGCTACCTCGTCGCGGACGTTGTGATACACGAGCTCGGAATCGTACTGTGCGCCGACACCGGCGAGCGATTTGCGTTCCGCCTGCGGGATGCCGAGGCGCTCAAAGGTGTCTTTAATATCCTGCGGGACGTCCTTCCAGTCGTTTTTCATGTCGGTCTTAGGGCGAACATAGGTCGCAATGTGGTCCATATCCAGTCCCTCGATGGACGGCCCCCAGTCCGGAACCGGCATCTCGTTATAGATCTGCAGCGACTGCAGCCGGAACTGCTGCATCCAGACCGGATCGTCCTTTTCCTTGGAGAGCTTGTCAATGATCTCCGGCGTCAGGCCCTCCTGCATACGATAGGCATCGTCCTCTTTGTCGCGGATGTCATAGACGCTGCGGTCAATGTCCGCGACCTGACTTTTTTCCTTCATTCGGATCGCCTCGCTTTCAGTCTGCCCGGATGCCGCCAAAGCCATTTTCATTGATGGTATCTACAAGCGAAGCATCGCCGTTTTTCACAATGACGCCCTGCTCCATGATGTGCGCGGCGTCCACCGTCAGTGCCTCGAGAATGCGGGTGCTGTGCGTGATGATGAGCAGCGAGCCGTGCACGCGCTCACGATAGAGCTGCACGCCCTTGGAGACCGTGCGCACCGCGTCGACGTCCAGGCCGGAGTCCGTCTCGTCGAGGATGGCAAGCTTCGGCTCGAGCATGAGCATCTGCAGGATCTCCGCTTTCTTTTTCTCACCGCCGGAAAAGCCCACATTCAGGTCGCGCTCGGCATAGGAAGCGTCCATCGCCAGCAGCTGCATCGTCTCGGCAAGCTTCTTCTTGAAGTCCCAGAGGCGGATGCGCTTGCCGGTCTTCTGCTCGAGCGCACTGCGGATAAACGCGCTGAGCGTCACGCCGGGCACCTCGAGCGGATTCTGAAACGACAGAAAAATACCCTTCTTCGCGCGCTCGTTGACCGGCAGCCGTGTGATATCCTCGCCGTCAAAGACGATCTTTCCGGCCGTGACCGTGTACTCCGGATTGCCGGTGATCGCATAGCCGAGCGTGGACTTGCCGGTGCCGTTCGGCCCCATGAGCACATGCGTCTCATCCTTGCCGACGGTCAGGTCCACGCCGTGCAGGATCTCTTTCTCGCCCGCACTCACGTGCAGGCCGCTGACTTCAAGCAGGTTGCTGTTCATATATGTATCCTCCGTTCCCAATGGCAAACCGTGCCTGACGGCACGGCTGCATACGATATACATGAATTCAGAGAGGCTCAGGATGCTCTGACGCAAATCCTACCTCATTGATGTGAATTATATGCCCATATTCCTATGTTGTCAATAGGAATATAGGATCAAGGCAGCAAAAAAAGCACGCACAACTCAATAGCCGTGCGTGCTTTTGACACAGATGCTCAGAATTGGAACAGGTTCAGGCCGATCTCCTCACTGTGAAAACGATCCACTCTTCCGTCGATAACCGTGATGACCATCTCACAGGTGGCGCTGATAACGGCGCGGTTGAGATGTCCGCCGAACACTTCGCCCTTCTCGTTGCCGGCGCTCATATGCAGGTGCGTGTAAAATGCGCCGTCCATCGTGTTGATCGTGCCGGTCAGCGAGACGATCTCAAAATCGCCCGCGAAGGAGTTCGCGTGGTACTGCTTTTCGGCCGTGTGGAACACACCGACCGTAAACTCCCCAACTGCGCCGAGCGCCTGCACGCTCGCAAGCTTGATCTGCTCGGCCTGTGCAATGGCCGCGACCTGCTCGAGCACTTCTTCCCCGCGGTCGATGCGGGCGACGATGGTGTTGTCAAATCTTCTGTACTCCATGGCTCTGCCTCCTGACAAATGAAATGCACTGCGGTCATTATACCGCACGCGTTCTTTGCTTGCAAGACCCGCGTTATTCCAGCTCGAACACACCGGTATAGAGCTGATAATACACGCCCTTTTCCGCAATGAGCTTTGCATGATTGCCGCGCTCGATGATGCGGCCATGGTCGAGCACCATGATCACGTCGGCGTTTTTGACCGTTGAGAGCCGGTGCGCGATAACGAACACCGTGCGCCCCTCCATAAGCTTATCCATGCCGCTCTGCACGAGCGCCTCCGTGCGGGTGTCGATGGAGCTTGTCGCCTCGTCGAGGATCATGACCGGCGGATCGGACACGGCCGCGCGCGCGATGCTCAGCAGCTGCCGCTGCCCCTGGCTCAGGCCGCTGCCGTCACCCTTGAGCACGGTGTTGTAGCCGTCGGGCAGCATGCGGATGAAGTGGTCGGCGTTGGCGAGCTTCGCCGCGGCAATACATTCATCATCCGTCGCAGCCGGATTTCCGTAGCGGATATTTTCCATGACTGTACCGGTAAAGAGGTTCACATCCTGCAGCACGATGCCGAGGCTGCGGCGCAGATCTGCCTTGCGGATCTTATTGATGTTGATGCCGTCGTAGCGGATCTTGCCGTCGGCAATGTCGTAAAAGCGGTTGATGAGGTTTGTGATCGTCGTCTTTCCGGCGCCGGTCGCACCGACGAAGGCGACCTTCTGGCCGGGCTCGGCGTAGAGCGTGATGTCATGCAAGACCTCTTTATCCGGCGTATAACCGAAGTCCACGTGATCGAACACGACGCGCCCGGCAAGCTTCGTGTATGTGACCGTGCCGTCGCCGTGCGGGTGCTTCCACGCCCAGAGACCCGTGTGGTGGTCGGTCTCGGCGAGCATGCCGTTTTCCTCCGTGGCGTTGACAAGCGTCACATAGCCGTTATCCGTCTCCGGCTCGGCATCCATGAACGCGAAGATACGCGATGCGCCGGCCAGCGCCGTGACAATGGAGTTGAACTGGTTGGAAATCTGCGAAATGGGGTTTGTGAACCCGCGCGAGAGCGTGAGGAAGGATGCGATCATACCGAGTGTGAGCGTGTTCATGCCCGTCAGGCCGAGGTTCGGCGTGCCGGCAATCGCCATCGTGCCGCCGATGACGGCGATGATGACATACTGCAGATAACCTACGGCGTTCATCATCGGCATCATGCTGTTGGCCATGCCGCTGGCGCGTGCGGCGTTTTCCGCCCAGACGCGGTTGCGGCGGCGCAGCTCCGCCTTGCTCTGCTCCTCATGGCAAAAGACCTTGACGACCTTCTGACCGTTGACCATCTCCTCGACATAGCCGTTGAGATCGGCCAGCGCCGTCTGCTGCGCCATGAAGTAGCCGCCGATGCGGCCGGTGAGCTTGCGCACGAACACGAGAATGAGCGCCATGACGGCGCACACGATCAGCGTCAGCCAGACGCTGATGTACAGCATACAGAAAAACACAACCGTCAGCGTAAACACCGACGACACAAGCTGTGACATGGACTGCGCGATCATCTGGCGCAGCGTGTCGGTGTCGTTCGTGTACAGGCTCATGATGTCGCCGTGCGTATGCGTGTCAAAGTAGCGGATGGGCAGGCTCTGCATCTTGGCAAACATCTCGTCACGGATGCGCTTGAGCGTGCCCTGCGCGATCGTGACCATGCGGCGGTTATACAGCCATGTGGCCAGCGTACCGACAAGATATACGCAGCCGATGGTGATCAGCGCGCGGATCAGGCCGGAATAGTCCGGCGACGCTGTGCCGAGCATGGGCACGATATAACCGTCGATCAGCTTTTGCAGGAACATGGACGAGGCCGCGCCTGCGACCGCGCTCAGCAGGATGCAGACCGTCACGAGCACGAGCGTGCCCTTATAGGCGCGCATATACGACAGCAGGCGCTTGAGCGTCCGGCCGTCAAATTTCGGGCGTTCACGCATCGTCCTCGCCTCCCTTCTGCTGGGACTCATAGACCTCGCGGTAAATTTCGCACGTGCGCAGCAGCTCATCGTGGCAGCCGACGGCGTCGATACGCCCGTCGTCGAGCACAACGATGCGGTCCGCGTTCTGCACCGAGCTGATGCGCTGCGCGATGATGATCTTCGTCGTGTCGGGAATGTAGGTCGAGAGCGCCTGCTGGATCTGCGCATCCGTGCGCGTGTCGACGGCGCTCGTCGAATCATCGAGAATGAGCACCTTCGGCTTTTTCAGCAGTGCACGGGCGATGCACAGGCGCTGCTTCTGGCCGCCGGAGACATTCGTGCCGCCCTGCTCGATGTGGGTATCATACCCGTCCGGCATGGCGGAGATAAAGCCGTCCGCGCACGCAAGCTTGCAGGCATGACGCAGCTGCTCATCCGTGGCGTTTTCATTGCCCCAGCGGAGATTTTCGGCGATCGTGCCGGAAAAGAGTTCGTTTTTCTGCAGCACCATGGCGACGGCACCGCGCAGAGTATCCAGATCATAGTCGCGCACGTCCACGCCGCCAAGCGTCAGCTTGCCGCCGGTCACGTCGTACAGACGCGGGATGAGCTGCACGAGTGAGGATTTCGACGCACCGGTGCCGCCGATAATGCCGATCGTCTCGCCGGAGCGGATATGCAGGTCAATATCGTCGAGCACCTTTTTATCTGCCTTGGAGGCATAGACAAAGCTCACGTGGTCAAAGTCAACCGCACCGTCGCGCACGGTCATGACCGGCTGCTCCGGCTGCGGGATGTCCGACCGCTCCTCGAGCACCTCTGCGATGCGGCGCGCGGACGAGAGCGAGATCGTCAGCATGGCAAAAACCATAGAGAGCATCATCAGGCTCGAGAGGATCTGCATGGTATAGGTGATGAGCGCGGTGAGATTTCCGGTCGTGAGGCCGAGCGCGGGATCGTTGCCGCTGGCGATGATGGCCTTCGCGCCGAGCCACGAGATCACGATCATGCACGTATAGATGCAAAACTGCATCAGCGGTGCGTTGAGCGTGATGAGCCGCTCGCCTTTGGAAAAGTCCTTATAAATGCGCTCGGAGATCGCGCCGAACTTACCGATCTCGTGCCGCTCCAGATTGAACGACTTCACGACACGAATGCCGCGGACGTTCTCCTGCACGACGTTGTTGAGCTCGTCATACGTGCGGAACACGCGCGTAAAGACCGGGAACACGCTGCGGATGATGAAAAAGAGCGCCAGCGCAAGGATCGGCAGAATAATGAGAAACGTCATCGAAATGTCGCGGCTGATGCGAAACGACACGATCATGGAAAAGATCAGCATGACCGGCGCGCGGATCGCCATGCGCATGAGCATCTGGAATGCATTTTGCACATTCGTGGTGTCCGTCGTCAGGCGCGTGACGATGGACGCGGTGGAAAACTTATCGATGTTCGAAAACGCGAACGTCTGCACGTTGTTATACATATCCTCGCGCAGGTTTGCCGCAAAGCCGACGGATGCGCGCGCGGCAATGCGCGCTGCGAGTACGCCGGTCGACAGCTGGAACGCCGCCAGCAGCAGCAAAAATGCACCGAACTTCCAGACCGCCGCCATACTGCCGCCCTCGATGCCGAAGTCGATGAGGTTGGACATAAACAGCGGGATCACGATCTCAAACACGACCTCCAGCGCCGAGAGCAGAACCGTCACGAGCGCGGGGCCTTTGTTTTCCCGCAGACTGCGGGTCAATGTATGAAGCATAGGGTTCCTCCTTCCGGGTATGCGTGCAGATCAGCCGAGATCGGCATAGATCGTGCGCAGGGTGTCTTCCAGCGCCGCGATCTGCTTCGGGCTCAGTGAGCGGAGCATCTGCTGCTCGGCGGCCGCAATGGTCGCCTGCATTTGATGTGCGATCTCGGTGGCACGAGCTGTCTGGCAGACGAGCTTGCTGCGCTTATCCGCCGGGTCGGGCCGGCAGGACACGAAGCCCTTTTGCTCCATGCGTCCGATGACGCCCGCTACGGTCGGGTGCGACACCTGCAGGAAGCCCTCGATCTCCTTTTGCGTCGCCGTGCCGCCGTTTCGAGCCAGACAGCCGAGCACTCGGCTTTGCGTCAGCGTCAGATCATGCTGCGCAAGGCTGGCGTCGGCCTGTATCTTGATCTTATCCGTGATCATTTTTAATAGACATCCGATCGGATATTGCTCCATGATGCACCTCCGAATATGTAGCACGCTACGCATTATAAGGACATTCACGCAAAACGTCAAGAGACTTCATAAATTGTTTACACGCGAAAACGGCCGCAAAAAGCGCCCGTCTGCCATGGCAGACGGGCGCTGAAAAGGTTGGAATCACAGGTGCTGGTCGCGGTCGATCTTGTCGTAGTGCTTGAGCAGGATGCCCTCCATGACGGAAGTCAGCTTCATGTCCAGGTTCCAGAAATAGATGACAAACGTGACCGCAAATGCGCCCAGTGCGCCGAGCGATACACCCATAAGGGCCTTGAGCAGCTTGCATTTCAAATTGTTCATGTTCGATCTCCTCTCTGATTACCAGGACTTCTCGTCCTTCAGGATCTCCAGGCTCGGATCCACGGGCTCTTCCTGCATGACGGTGCGCATATAGTCATTGACCTGCTGGCGCACGCCCTGCCGCGAGATGACACGCGGGTCGAACAGATCGTGCGTGACCCAGATGAGGTGGATGCCGTGCTCGCGGGCGCGCTCCTCAAACAGGCCGTGCATACCGTCGAGCGCCTTGCAGCTCATGTGCTCCCAGAGGATGACCATGTCGGCGTTGAACTGCTCGCAGTACTCCCAGAGCTCGTCGAGCAGGACCTTGTAGCCGCCGTGGGTACGGTTGCGCATGATCATGTTCTCGGTCAGCCAGGCCATGTCGTAATACGCCTGCTCGCGGTTTTCGGGCGTGTCCTCCGTGACGAGTTCGCGCGTTGAGACCATGGAGAGCATATCCGTCAGCGGCACGATGCCCCAGCAGTTGAGCAGCCAGACAAGGAAGTCCATGTAGAAGTGCGACTGCACGCCCCAGACGATGGCGCGGTGGCGGTACGCATTGGCGGCGCGCTTGCGCTTGCTGTAGGCGCGCTCGGCAAGCTCGGTGATCTTGCGGTCGGCCTCGCGGAACGCGGGGACCTTGCCGCAGATGGCCATGTAGTTCGTTTCGGTATACAGCGCGAGGTTGGAGCCAAAGACCTGCGGGTAGTCGGTCTTGTTCATCTCCAGCCACTCGAGGCGGCACTTGGTGGCATAGTTCACGCGCTCGGCGCACTCGAAGTACGCCTTCCAGTCCCACTTCTCGCCGGTGTGCTCCTCAATGAAGGCGATGGCGTTGCGGACCTCCTGCGCGGCATACTCCTGCACGTCGTCCTCACGGTGGCGCAGGGGCGCTGCAAGCTGGAACACCGGGATGCCGTCCTCGAGCTCGAGGCGCTTGGAGATGACACCGTTCCCGAGCAGAGAACCGTCGCAGGTCGTATTGCACTGCACGGCACAGGCGCCGAGCACGGGCGCGTCGTCATCGATGGACACGCCGGCCTCCGCCTCCGGCATCGGGCAGACGTCGCCGGCAAGACCATATTCCTGCGCGACATCGATGTAATGCTCAGCCGCGTGCTGGTTGAGCAGCACGGAGACATAGGTGGACGGCGTCTCGCGGCTCAGGCACTTGAGCGTCGGGAAGCCCATCATGACGGCAGTCATCTCGTTTTCATCCACGAGCACGACCTTGTCGGAAAACTTCTTATCGTTGCCGATGCGGCGGTCGCCGCGGAAGAGGCTGTCGAGCAGCTTTGCCACGTCCTCAATGACGAGGTCCTGCTCCAGGTGGCAGATACGCAGATATTCATCGCGCAGACCCTGCGTGTGGCGGTCGACCATCATGGGCACGGCCAGATAGTTGGCCATCCAGCGATAGCGGAACATGGCCTTGATGTTGCGTGGCTTGACGATGAACTTTGCAAGGATGGTCATGATGTGCAGCCAGCGGCTGTAATCATAGAGTGTGTCCTTGACGCCGCGCCACTCGCGGCGGTTGCGCACCTTGCCCTCGGTATAAAACTTGCCGAAATTTTCGCAGCCGATTCTCTTGTTGGACATCACTGTTTCCCCCCTTGAATCTTCTTGATCTCCATGCTTTCCACGAATGCCTGCACACGGGTGCGCATCTGGCCGGAGGAAGCGATGTTATACGGACGGTCAACAGACAGCACCGGATAGCCGTAGTCGTCGTTGAGAATGTGCGAACCGAGCATACGCTCATACGCCCACGGGTCGCAGAACTTGATCTGCTCGTAGATGATGCCGTCGGCCGCATACTCCTTGGCAAGGCTGTTGACGTATTCGCGGCGGCCGAGCATCTTGGGCATATCCATATAGCGCGGGCACTGGGCGCGGTTCATGTACTGGCGGCAGATCTGCGTGAGCGCGTCCTCGTCGTCCGCCAGCGTGATCGGGTCACGCCCCGGGAACGAGCCGTAGCAGAAGCGGTCGGCGCAGACATAAGCGCCGGTGTCCTCGACGAGCTTGATGAAGTCGATATCATCGACCTCCGAGCCGACAACGACCACACGCGCGCGGTACGGATTTTTCTTATCCGGGCGGCGGGTCTTGAGCTCCTTGAGCGTCTCCTCCAGCTTGTCGATGAGCAGGTATTTCGGCGCGACATAGGTCGCAAGCGTGATGACGTGGAATTCATAGCCCGTGATGCGCGGATTGTCGCCCTTGCGGTACTCACCGATGGCACGCACAAGCTCGCACACGCGGTTGTGCTCGGCAACGGCGCTGCGGATGGCCGCGTCCGACACATCGATGCCGTAGTGCTCGTGCAGCGGCGTGAGGATGTGGTTGCGGCACTGGAGCACATACAGATTCAGACCGTTGTCGTCGGCCTTCATCGGGATCTCCATGTACTCGTAGAAGAACTTCGGCTTGCTCTTGCCCATGGTCTTGAGCAGCTCCATGTTCTCGACGGCGCGGTTCATCATCGAGCAGCCGTCCGGCGTGATCATGCAGTCGGCAAAATTGTAGCCGCCCTCGATGGCACGCTCCAGCAGTGCGCGGCTGTACTCGCACAGAAAGCTGGTCATGTAGTACGTGGCCATTTCCATGGAGCCGGTGCGCGGCGCGCGCAGGCGCGTTGAGAACGCTCCCGGCAGGTTCAGCAGCGGCTCGGGCGTGTTTTCACAGGCATAGGCAACACAGATCTTCCCCTCATTCTGTGCCTGCGCGACCAGGTCATTGTGCGCTTCCTGCAAAAGGTTTTCGAAGTATAAAAGATGTTTCAGGTCTTTCATGGTTCACTCCCTCTTCATTTGTGTTTCTATCAAAAGCGGCTGCGCGGCCGCCTTTGTGTATCTTTGCTGCCCGCAGGCAGAAGGCCCGGCGCGATCAGCGCGCCTCGATCTGCTTGATATTGATCTCATTGCCCTGCTGCAGCCAGGTCTTGCCGCTGCCGCAATGCGGGCAGGTCTTGCCGTATTGTACGGTCGGATAGGTTTGCTTGCAGTCGTCGCACCAGGTGACGGCCGGGATGATCTCATACAGGAATTTCGTGCCTTGAATGATCGGCTCTTTCTTGGTATACCAGTTCCAGCAATCTTCAAGATATTCCGGCACAATGCCGGAGACCTCACCGAATTCGAGCGTGACCGACTCGATCTCGGTGAGGTTATTCTCCTCGGCGATCTCCTGCACCTGCTTGACGACATAGGTAACGATGCTCAGCTCGTGCATGGGGGCTCCTTTCGGGAGGGCGGGCACAGCGGAAGGGATGCTGTACCCGCCGCAGGATGGATACTTATTTCTTGTCCGTAAGGGACTTCTTGATGATCTTCACCTGACGCTTGGCGGCATAAGGCGCGATTGCCTTGAACTTGTCCTCAGCCGGGATCATTTTGCTGTTTTGCGGCCGCACACGCTTGAGGTGGATGGCATCAAACTCGCACTTGGTCGTGCAGATACCGCAGCCGATGCACTTGTTCGGGTCGACAACACTGCGCCCGCAGCTCAGGCAGCGGGACGCCTCGGAGCGGATCTGCTCTTCGGTGAACGTCACGCGGTCGTCCTGCATGGTGCGCACCTTCTTGCTGTCGATGGCAACGGCAGCGCGTGCGGGCTTTTTGATCTTCTCGGTCGGCAGGACGATATCGTCCTTATTGAGCTCCTTGAACTCGCGGGTGTTGCGGTGGATCGTCAGGGTCTGGCCCTTGTTGACGAAGCGGTGGATGGACACCGCACCCTCGCGGCCGGTCGCGATCGCATCGATCGTGTACTTCGGGCCGGTAGCGCAGTCACCGCCGACAAAGATGTCGGGCTCGTTGGACTGGAACGTCACGGCGTCGTGCGCGATCAGGCGGCCGTCGACCGTCTCTGCCGCGGTGCCGGCCAGCACATCGCCGTAGACCGAGCGCTGGCCGATGGCAACCAGAACATTGGAGCACGGGACGGTGATGGTCTCATTTTCGTCATAGACCGGGGCGAACTTGCCGCTCGCGTCGCGGACAGACACGCAGCGCATGAGCTCGATGCCGGTGACCTTGCCGCCCTCGCCGAGGATGGCCTTCGGCGCCCAGGAGTTGTTGATGACGACACCGTCAGCGATGCCGGCGTTCTTCTCATCCGGCACGGTCGGCATCTCCTCGTCCTTCTCGAGGCAGTACATATTCACACCGCCCTTGGTCAGACGCAGGGCCGCGCGCGCCACGTCGATGGCCGCGTTGCCGCCGCCGATGACGACCACGTCGCCCGTGAGCTTCTTAAGCTTGCCGGCGTTGACTTCACGCAGGAAATCGAGGCCGCTCTTGACACCGGTGAGATCCTCGCCGGCGATGTTGAGCTTCGACGCCTGCTGCAGGCCGACCGCGACGTAGAACGCCTGGTAGCCTTCCTCGCGCAGCTGCTGGATGGTGATGTCCTTGCCGACTTCGACGCCGCACTTAAACTCCACGCCCATCTCGCGCAGCACGTCGATCTCGGACTCGACGACGTCCTTGCCGATACGGAAGCTCGGGATGCCGTTGACGAGCATGCCGCCGGGTACGGCCTCTTTCTCGAACACGACCGGGCTGTAGCCCTCAATGGCCAGGAAGTAGGCGCAGGACATACCGGCCGGTCCGCCGCCGATGATGGCGATCTTCTGGTCGAACTTCTCGTGCGTGCAGGAATTCATGGGCGGCACGTAGCGGTGCTCGGCCTTCATGTCCTGCTCGGCGATAAACTTCTTGATCTCGTCGATGGCCAGCGGCTCGTCGACGGTGCCGCGGGTGCAGGCATCCTCGCAGTACTTTCTGCAGATGCTGCCGCAGACAGCCGGGAACGGGTTGTCCTTCTTGATGAGCTTGAGCGCGTCGGCATAGCGGCCGTCGCCTGCCATCTTGATGTAGCCCTGGATGGCGATGTGCGCCGGGCAGGCGGCCTTGCAGGGCGCCGTGCCGGTCGGCCAGGTCTGGATGCAGCCGTTCTCGTTGCGGTAATTCTTATTCCAGTGATCCTCGCCCCACTTGGTGTCGTCCGGCAGCTCATGGCGCGGATACTGGATGGGGCCTTCCTTGGTGCAGAGCTTCTGGCCGAGGCGGACAGCGCCGGCCGGGCAGGTCTCGACGCACTTGCCGCAGGCCACGCACTTCTCGGGGTCGCTCTCGGCCACGTAGGCGGAGGCGGACAGGTTCGGCGTGTTGAACAGCTGGCTGGTGCGCAGCGCATTGCAGACGCCGACGGCACAGTTGCAGATGCCGAAGATCTTGTTTTCGCCGTCGATATTCGTGATCTGGTGGACATAGCCGCGATCCTCTGCCTTCTGGAGGATCTCCATCGCCTCTTCATAGGTGATGTCGTGGCCATGGTTCGTCTCGCGACAGTAGTCGGCAAAATCACCGACGCCGATGCACCACTCGCCTTCCACGTCGCCAGAGCCCTCGCCGCGGATGCGCTGCTGCTTGCGGCAGGAGCACACGGACACACCGATGTGGCCCTCGTACTTCTTCAGCCAATGGGACAGGTGCTCGATCGGCAAAGACTTGCTCTCGGCCGGGATGGCCTTTTCGACCGGAATGACGTGCATGCCGATGCCGGCGCCTCCGGGCGGCACCATCTCGGTGATGCCCGCCAGCGGCAGATAGGCCATGCGTTCAAAGAAATCGGCCGTCTCCGGGAACATGTCCGACTGCTCGGGATTGATCATCATGATCTCGGCGCTGCCGGGAACGAACATGTCCAGCACCCAGCGCTTTTCATGGTTCGGATTCTTGCCGTCGAGATTCTCCCAATGGAACTCGACCAGACCGCTCTCGCTGATGGCCTGCATCGCTTTTTCCAGATAGGCTCTGTCAAACTGCGGGTTCTTCTTTGCGAGCTGCTCGATCGTGAGCGGCACACGCTTTTTCATGGTCAGCGCGATATCGAGGATATGAAATACACGACTACGAGTTTGATTGCAACATTCAGCAGGTAAAACGCTTAGAATTCGACGAAATATATTATGGCTTGTTTTTCGCAGATCAAATTGCAATTTTCAAAATGTCTTCCGATGAAGTCGTCGATTGTCTGGGCTATTCAGATAAGCAGCACAAAGGAAATGAAGGCGAGGGGCAATTCCATCTGAATAATGCCACGATTGATTACCACTACCAAAATCATTTTGTTCGCAACTTGTCCTATGAGGAATTATATTACATATTTGAACGAATGCAGAACCATATCTGAGCAGATGGCATTTATATTATTTTAGAAATAGGTTTTTTCCATTTAACCACAAGCGGATAGTATTCTTCATTTCTTCAGGCAGCGAAAACAAATTCATAATTTCATTATCCAACTCAGTATATAGACCGCTAATGTTTTCTGACGAATTCATAATGCGGTCTATTTTCTTTACAATACCGTCTTGTACTTCATCAGAAACATAAGGGATTGGTATTTGCTCAATGTGAGACCGGAGAAGTTTAACTGAATTGAACTTTTTCGTTACATAGAACGCTGCAACACTTGAATTCAGAATAGCCAAAATATACTTCATCCGCATATTCGGTATTTCTGGGATAACGATATTGCAACTGTTAAGCGTAAGCGTTTGTTTATCGTCATAAGCGAATACCGGAACATCACAAATGAATCGGTACAGTAGTTTTTCTTTTGCCCGATACACCTCTGTTGGCGCAACTTGCTGAAAAGACTCGGGTGCAAAATGAATGTAATTTCCTGATTCCATAATCGAATATCTTGAAATGTCGCTTCCTTTCAATACGACCTCACAACCCTGTTCTGGAACAGATTTGATGTATTCCTTGTTGTTGCCGGTCACTATTCCCAAAGCAAATCTCGCATTGTTTTCTAAATACTTTGCGTTTTTCACTGAGCTAATAGCAGATATGCAATGGTATTCTTCATCCGTCATACTGAATGAGAAGCTGTTTTCATCGATCTGACGATTTTCTGAAATAACAAATTCCGCATCATATGTTTGTATTAAGCAATCTTTGGTATCACCCTTTGCATCCACCCGTACACCCATTATGACTGCCGGGCATTGAACACCCGAAAAAGCATTTCCAAGATATGATATAAATTTGAACGAAGCTTTCTCAACGATTAGTTTTCTTGCCTGAGCGTGTGATGCAACACTCAGCAAAGCCTCGGGAAGAACATAAGCAAGATAGCCGTTATTTTCGATAAGAGAAAGCCCTTTTTCTATGAACAGATCATACGATTCCATTCCTTTTGTTCTTGCTGTTTGATAGTTACCGAGCAAATATGCAGTATCTTCTTTGTTGAATTCATATCCCCAAGGAGGATTGCCCAAAACTACCGAGAACTTTCTATCAAAAGAGTTCCTTAATGTGTCTCCGCAAACAATCTGAGATACAAGTTGGTTTCTTGTGAGATTATTGTTACGCAAGAACAAATTGATACGTGCAATCAGAACGCTAATCTCGTCAATGTCCTGGCCGAAAATGTGATTTGATTCGATCCCTTTGCTAAACAGACTGATCAAAAAATTGCCTGTTCCACAGCAGGGATCACAAACGGTTTTTATATCGGCAATATCTGTGCATTTCAAAAGGTTATTCAATAATGCTGAAACAGTTTTCGCAGGAGTATAGTATGCACCTAACTGTTTTCTGCGGCTAATATCACATAAAGAAATATACACAAAACCCAAAGTGTCTTCCGTAGGGATGTATTCCAATTCGTACTTTGAAACGGAACTAATTCGTGACAGTTTGTCCTTTACTAATTCAACATTACCAAGCAGATCTTTGATAAGGTAATCAAATTCTTTATTACCCGATACAACATATCCATCGAGCGGGGACAAATTCATATTCTTTTCTGCGCTTCTGAAAAACAACTGCATAGCAAAATAAGCGAGAATTATCCTTAATTCTTCTTCGGATAGTTCTTTATACTCCGCCAAAAGGTCTGTGACAACAGATTGATTGTTCTCGCTGCTGATGTAGTCCTTGTATAGTGATTTTCCGGTTGCACTTTTTTTGTTTCTTCTGCTTTTGAGCCGGTTATCCTTTCCGGTTTTGATTTCATACGCAAGATTCTCAATATAGCTTTTATCAAATAAACCGTTTTCTTTTATATCAAGTTTTCCAAGTCTGACCCAGTTTTTGGCTGTTGCAGTAGAAATGGACAGTATTTCACAGACTTCACTTAATGTTACTTCACTTGTAGATAAAGAGACGTTAAAAGCGGGTTCAAAAAGAGAAATCTGATTTGTAGAAACGCCCTGTTTTACCCGTGCATCGAGAGGCTTTTCTGCGTCACTCGGAATAAGCCAAACGCCGCTAACCATATTAGCGCCTTCAATTCTTCCTTGTTCGCACAATACCTGTACTCTTCTTTTTGACAAACTAAATTTTGCGGCTGCATCGGTAACAGAAATATACATATCCTAATCCTCTTGAAGTTGTTTAATGATTATATTATAGTCCATCTTGCGAATAAAGTCAATATCATTAATGAGAATGATGCTAAAAAGGCGGCAGGGATTGCTCCCCGCCGCCGCGCGTCTGTTATGCGTAAATCAGATCATTATTGACGATTTCCGTCGCCGTTTCCCGGACTGCGTTCATTCGCCGCACCCATTCCATTTGATCGGCTGCCTTGAGCGTTTCCGTGATACCTTCCTTTTCGGAAAGTTCTTTTACCAGCCGAAAGAACATATCCTCCGCCTGCTCGTTTAGATCGGCAAGATAGCCGTCGAGCTTCCCATCGAGGAGCAGCCCGGTATAGAGCGACTTGCGGTGCTGCCGGAGATACCGCAGATGCCTTTGTCCCCATACGCCGATTGGTCGCTGTTCTTCGGGCGGTACTATCAGGCACGGGAGATAATAATCCCCGTGCAGCTCGTACCACAGCCCATTCTTTTCGTCGTAGATTTGCTTTTTCATTGTGTGACCCTACCTTTCATAATCATAGCTTCTCTGGCGTTGCCGCCGTTTTGCCTGTTGTGCTTCTCTGGCCTGTGCGACCAAATCGTCGATCTGCTTGCTCCCGAATACCTTCCGAAGAAGGGAATATTCCTTGGTCTGCTCCCGCAGGGCAGAGTTTTCCTCTTTGAGCCGGTCATTGCTTGCTATCAGATGTTCGTTTTCCCAATATAGTTTTCCGTTTTTCTCATTGATCCGTTGGTAGTTATCCCAAGCTTTTGCGCACTGTACAATGAGACTTTTCACCATCTTTTTTAGCTTTTTGATCAACGGCTCGGCAAATTTGGCCTTATAGCTCTTAGCCGTCATAAACGCCTGCGGCTCTGGAAGCTGATACTCCGGATCGGAGGCAAGCTTTTGCTCCATTTCGTAATAGTCATGTTCTCCGTCCTTTAGCTTGTTGATTCGTTTGGCCAAGGTATTGAACTCCGACGACTTGTCGGCGAGCTTTTCTTCCACAGCGGCGAGCTCCTTTGAACGCTCCTGCTTTTTGTAATCGATCACGCTCAGATGTTCTTCGTGGGTGCCTTTCTGCTCCCATTCAAAGCCGTGCCGGAACATGACAATGGCAAGCTCCTTCTTTTCGGACTGTACCCATTGATTCCACTCCGTCGCTCCCCGGGTGCCGCCACGGAAGCCCTGTGCGGCGAGTGCCTGCTTCAACGATACCCTTGTATCAAGCCCACGCTTGCTCCCGGTGGTGAAGGGAACGAAATCAATGTGGATATGAGGCGTGGCCTCGTCCATATGCAGGTGAGCGGAGAAGACGTACAAGTTGGGATTACGTTCCCGGAAGCCCTGATAGTATTCGTCCAAGGCAGCCTTGGCCTGTTCTCCGATCTCCGTTCCAGCTCCCGTATCATCCCGGTTGCCGATTTGTATAATCAGCTCATGGAAGGGTTTTTCCTGCTTGCCGGTGCGGATCTTTTCATAGTAATTCTCGATCCGTCTGTCAGAGCGTGTCTGCTTGGCATTGTACCGTTCCAAGGCTTCGTCGAACAGCTTGTGATAGACCTGCTTAATCGGCTCGTTACAGTATTCGATATTGAGGTGGGTACGTTCCGGGTCCACGTTTGCCGCCTTGAATTTCCGGCTGTTGTGATTGACGGAGCCTTTCCCGACCTCAGCACTGATCGTTCTTTTCATTTCAAATCACATCCTTTCCTTGCGCTGCGCCAGCAGCGGCCTTTGTTACTTTCTGCGAAAGTAACGCAAAAGCACTTTTGACAGCCTGCGGCCATCAAAAGATGCTGTTGCGCTCTCCGAGGGGGATGCCGGGAGCATTATCCCGCTGGTGCGGTTTGGTCCTCCCGGAGGGGCGCTGCCCCTGCTATCTGCGGATAGCTCCCCGGCAGGGAGCGCCCTTTGAAAAGGTCTCCCTTGCATCCCCGCCGAAATTTCTGCGTGTCGGTCCGTGTCGATGGTGACGGTCTTTTTGAGACCTCCACCGCTATCGAAAACATCGACACGACCGTCACACATCGTCACGCTGTCGGCAGCTCACGGTGGAATGTGATCCGCCGCCCGTCGTGACACCGACTGCTTTCATAGTGGATACCGTATTCGTTCAGCAGTCGGCTGGCGTTGATATTCAGCTTCATCGTCAGAGCGTTCGGCTTCATATCCACGCCGAGCAGAGACACCAGTTCCGTCGGTGTACCCTGCCAGTCGGGAGCGTCGCTCGTAAGCTGTTTTTCTACCAGCTCAAGAAGAGGTTCGGGCGGGAGCTTCCAAAGCTCCGCTTCCGTCCGTTCCAGCTCCCATATCAGTTTTTCGGGATCACGGTTGAGATAGAGCCGTTGATCCTGTTGATCTCTGCCGGACACATCGAGCGTTGCGGCGTTGGATGTGCGCTTTTCCTTTTGGAGGAGGAATGCGCCGTCCGCCGCACCCATCAGACCATTTGTGCCGGAGATCATATCAAAGGCGTCGTCGGCCTTTTGCTTCCGGGTGTGATGCACCACCATGAGACAGATGCCGTAGGCGTCTGCAAAGGTCTTGAGCCGGGCAATGATCTGGTAATCGTTTGCGTAGCTGTAATTGTCCCCTCCGACCTCCCGGACCTTCTGTAGCGTGTCTATGATAATCAGAGAGGTGTCCGGGTGCTCCCGGAGAAACCGGGTGAGCTGTTCGTCCAGCCCGCTGCCGAGCTGCCGGGCCGAAACAGAGAAGAACAGATTTTCATTCTCTGCCGTGCCGAACATCCGATACAGCCGCTCCTGCAAGCGTCCAAAGTCATCTTCCAGGGCAAGATAGAGAACGGTGCCCTGCCGCACCGGGAAGCCCCAGAGGGGCGTTCCCGTGCTGACATGGTAGGCAAGCTGTGCCATGAGGAAGCTCTTGCCCAGCTTTGGGGCTCCGACGAACAGATACGTTCCCCGGTAGAGCAGACCGTCGATAATCGGCGGCCTGCCCTGATAGACGCTGTCAAAGAGTTCTGTCATGGATACCGTTTTGAGGTAGGACGGGTCCTGTTGTCTCAGCCATTCTCGCTGGATTTCTTCAAAACTCTTGATATTTGCGTCGGTTTCGGTTATACTATCGTCAGTACATTTTTTGAGTGACTGCCCGCCATCTGCGCCAACAGATGTGTTTAGGGCGGTCATTCTCGTTTCATCTGTCATGCTGATTCCTCCTTCATTCCATACAGTGTTCGGGTAATTAACTCGATGTTGTCCAGCAGCTCGTCCCTAAGCTCGCCGGCGGCCTCGATGCGTTTGAGCTCATCAAGAACGGCGGCAAGCTGGTTCCTCAGGGCCTTATACACTCTCGGATTGCCCTGCACGACGATATCCCGGTTCATACACCGGCGATAGCAGTATTCCTGCTTTGGCAAGCCGGAGAGCGCCACGGCAGCGTTGATCTGCTCATTTTCTTCGGGTGATACCCGGAACCCTACTGTGATGTTCCTCCAACGATTGTGTTCGTCTCTGTTCTTCGCTGACATTTTACAAATCCACCTTTCTGAAATCGTTCAGCTTGCTCGCCATATCCGTCTGTGTGGACGGAAACAGGTGAGCATAGTTATACGTGATATTGATACTTTCATGACCGACCCGATCCGCAATTGCTACAGCCGAATATCCCATGTCGATCAGCAGGGAAATGTGGCTGTGCCGGAGATCATGGATTCTGATGCGCTTGACCCCTGCGGCTTTTGCCCCACGATCCATTTCGTGATGAAGATAGCTCTTTGAAACTTCAAAGATGCGGTCATCATCTCCGATCCCATAGAGCTGCTTCAGGTAATCCCGCATCTCATCCACCAGAAAGTCCGGCATCACGATATCCCGAACGCTCTTGGGTGTCTTGGGATCGGTAATGACGTCTCTGCCGTCGATCCGCTGATAGGATTTTGTGATTGAGACCGTTTTGCGCTCAAAGTTGAAATCTGCCGGGGTGAGCGCCAGCAGCTCGCCCTCCCGAATGCCGCACCAGTAGAGCATTTCAAAGGCATAGAAAGAAACGGGCTTGTCCATGATCGCAAACGAAAACCTCTGATATTCCTCTTGCGTCCAGAAGAGCATTTCCCGGCTCCTGGCTTTACCCATATTTCCGACCTTCGCCGCCGGATTCTCATGCAGTCCGTAATACTTCACCGCATGATTGAAAACGGCGCTGAGCTGGTTGTGCAGCGTTTTCAGATAGACCGGTGAATAAGGATTCCCGTTCTTATCCTTGCTGTTCAGCATTTCGTTCTGCCAGGCGATGATGTCTTTTGCCTGTATCTCGTTGATTTTCCGCCTCCCGAAGTACGGGAGAATTTTGGTGCGGAGAATATGCTCCTTGGTATGCCAGGTGTTTTCCTTGATCCGGCTTTTCATATCTGCCGTGTAGGTCTCTACGAAGCTTGAAAAGGTCATATCCAGATCCGCTTTCGTCTTGTTGAGCTGTTCCCGCTCCCATGCCAGCGCTTCCCGTTTTGTAAGAAAGCCCCGCTTTGTCGTCTGCTTTCGTTCTCCCTGCCAGTCGGTATAACGATAGTAGACTTTCCATGTGTTTGTTTTCGGTTCTTTGTAGACAGCCATTCAAATCACTTCCTTTCTCTGTTTTCGGCTGCGCCGTAGCAGGTCTTTTCCAGAAAATACTGCTTGTTGACCCGCCCGGCGATGGTTAAAAATCCTTTTTCTTTAAGCTCTGCATTGAGCTTCTGGACGATCTTGTAGGCGTATGACTTGGAGATTCCAAGCGTTTCCGCCACTTCATCCACCCGCATAAAAGTGTTGCTTGCCATGTTTGCCCTCCTTTCCCTCTGTTCTTCTATTCAATTGTTTTCTTTAGTGTCGGAATACTTTCTTGCCGCCTTCCGATTTGCCCGGGCGGATGTGCCATTACCGTGACACACGACGGTTAATTAAGCGTATTTGCTTAAGTCCCCATCATTATACTAAGCGTTTCTGTTAAAGTCAAGGGGTTTTCGAGAAAATATTAAATATTTTTGCTTAAGTTTTTCTTGACATTCTTAAACGTATTCGCTATAATATGTCCAAGTACATATATAGGAGGGTTTTCCTATGGCTATTGGCGAAAGAATACGCTTTATCCGCAATCTGCGGGGTATGACGCAGAAATATCTTGGTACATTGGTCGGCTTCCCTGAGAAGACCGCCGATATTCGCATGGCTCAATACGAGGCAGGTACACGCACTCCTAAGGAGGATCTGACAAAAGCTCTGGCTGGGGCTCTTGATGTTTCTCCGTTGGCTCTCGACGTGCCCGACATTGATAGTTACTACGGTCTGATGCATACACTGTTTGCTTTGGAGGATCGCTATGGCCTGACCATCGAGACCAGAGATGGAGAAGTCCTTTTCCGCATCGATCCCAGAAAAGGGAAGGATGCTGCCCACATCTCTGAGCTGGTCTATGCCTGGGCTCCTGTCGCCGAGAAGTACCGGGCCGGAGAGATCAGCAGAGACGAATACGACAAGTGGCGCTACTACTATCCGCAGTACGATGACACGCAGATCAAGGCGAAGGTGCCATCCCAGGAACTGAGTGATGCCATGGTTGAGGCATTTCAGAAAAAGCTGAAGGATTGACATTCTCATTTCCTTCCTTTCCGGACAAAAGAAAAAGAGCTAACTGATCCAACAAAAATCAGTTAGCTCTTTATTTATGAGTAATGCTTAAAGTGTTGTCAAAACGTTGTCACGAGGCAACTTCGAGCCTCAAAAACCCAGTGTTTATGCGGGTTTGCAGCGTTTCGTGGATTATTCCCACTCGATCGTGGCGGGCGGTTTGGAGGTGATATCGTAGACGATGCGGTTAATACCCTTGACCTCGTTGACGATGCGCACAGAGACGCGGTCGAGCACGTCATACGGAATACGCGTCCAGTTGGCGGTCATGAAGTCCGTCGTCGTGACGCTGCGCAGCGCGAGCGTATAGTCATACGTGCGGCCGTCGCCCATGACACCGACAGAGCGCATATTCGTCAGCACCGCGAAGTACTGATTCATCGTCTGCTCAAGATGTGCCTTGGCGATCTCATCGCGGAAGATGAAGTCCGCGTCACGCAGAATGTCGAGCTTATCCTTGGACACCGCGCCGAGGCAGCGGATGGCCAGACCCGGCCCCGGGAACGGCTGGCGCATGACCAGATACTCGGGCAGGCCGAGCTCGCGGCCGAGCGCACGCACCTCGTCCTTAAACAGCAGCCGCAGCGGCTCAATGATCTCCTTGAAATCCACAAAGTCCGGCAGGCCGCCGACGTTGTGGTGGCTCTTGATGACGGCAGCGACATTCGTGCCGGATTCAATCACGTCGGGATAGATCGTGCCCTGCGCCAGATAGTCGACCGAGCCGATCTTCTTGCCCTCTTCCTCAAAGACGCGGATGAACTCCTCGCCGATGATCTTGCGCTTGGTCTCCGGGTCAGAGATGTCCTTCAGGCGCGTAAGGAAGCGCTCCTCGGCATTGACGCGCACGAGGTTGATGTCCCAGTTTTGGAACGCGGCCTCGACTTCATCGCCCTCGTTCTTGCGCAGCAGACCGTGGTCGACAAAGATGCACGTGAGCTGACTGCCGACAGCCTCGGCCAGCAGCGCCGCCGCAACGGAGGAGTCCACACCGCCGGAAAGCGCCAGCAGCACCTTGCCGTCGCCGACCTTGGCGCGGATGTCCTCAATGGACTTGCGCATAAAGTCGCCCATCGTCCAGTCACCGGTCGCGCCGCAGACCTCATAGAGGAAGTTGCGCAGCATGGCCTGACCATACTCAGTGTGGTTGACCTCCGGGTGGAACTGCACGCCGTAGAAGCCGCGCGCCTCATCGCAGATGCCGACCGTCGGGCAGGCATCCGAATGCGCCACGAGCCGGAACGACTCCGGCACCTTGGCCATGTAGTCCCCGTGACTCATCCACGTAATGCTCTGCTCCGGCAGGCCGCGGAACAGACGGCAATCGGTGTCAAACCATGTCTCCGTCTTGCCGTACTCACGTGCGGTATCTTTGCCGGCGGCGGTCACTTCCCCGCCGAGATGCTGCGCCATGAGCTGGCAGCCGTAGCAGATACCCAGGATGGGGATGCCGAGCCGGAAGATCTCCGGATCGACCTGCGGCGAGCCTTCGGCGTATACGCTCTGCGGGCCGCCGGTGAAGATGATGCCGATGGGGTCAAAGGCGCGGATCTCCTCCACGGTCATGGTGTTCGGCTTGACTTCGCAATAGACATTGCACTCGCGCACGCGGCGCGCAATGAGCTGGTTATACTGTCCTCCGAAATCGAGGACGATGACAGACTGATTCGGCATGGATGACGCTCTCCTTATTCGACAGTAACGGATTTTGCGAGGTTTTTCGGCTTATCGATCGCGCAGCCGTTGGCTTTTGCGACGTAATATGCAAAGAGCTGCAGCGGCACGATCTCCGCCGGGACGACGAACAGGTCGTCCATGCGCGGTACGAGGATCACATCGTCCGCCTCGGAATAGATGGCGCGATTGCCCTCGAGCGCCACGCCGAGCACACGCGCACCGCGTGCCTTGACCTCTTTGACGTTGCTCATGGTCTTGTCAAACAGCGGCTCGTAACACGCGACGGCGATGACGAGACGGTTCTCCTCAATGAGCGCGATCGTGCCGTGCTTGAGCTCGCCCGCGGCATAAGCCTCCGAGTGCAGGTAGGAGATCTCCTTGAGCTTCAAAGAGCCCTCCATGCAGACGGCGTAGTCCACATTGCGGCCGATGAAAAACAGCGACGGGTTATTCTTATAGCGCTCGGCAAGCTGCGCGATCTGCGGGTTGAGATCGATGGCACGCTGCACCATCTGCGGCAGGATCATGAGGTCATCCGTGAGCTTTGCCGCCTCTTCCCTGCTCAGGCAGCCGCGCTTCTCGCCCAGATAGAGCGCCAGCAGATACAGCACCGACACCTGCGTGGTGTAGCCCTTCGTGGTCGCGACGGCGATCTCCGGGCCGGCCCAAGTGTAAATGACATCGTCCGAGATGCGGGCGATCGTGCTGCCGACGACGTTGACGATCGAGAGCACATACGCGCCCTTGGACTGCGCCTCGCGGATGGCGGCGATGGTGTCCGCCGTTTCGCCGGACTGCGAGATGATGATCATGAGCGTGTGCTCGTCGACGATCGGGTCGCGGTAGCGGAACTCGCTCGCGAGGTCGGCATCGACCGGGATATGCGTGAGCTTTTCGAGCGCATATTTGCCCGCCTGACCGGCATAGAACGCCGAGCCGCAGGCCGTGATCATAATTTTGTTGAAGCCTACGAGCTGCGCGTCGGTCATCTTCAGCTCATCAAACACGACGCGGTGATCCTTCACACGCGGGTCGAGCGTGGACTTAATGGCGCGCGGCTGCTCCATGATCTCCTTGAGCATGAAGTGCTCGTAGCCGCCCTTTTCGGCCGCCTCAATGTCCCACGCGACGCGGGAGACAGGCTTGTGCACAGGCTTTCCAGTGCAGTCAAAGACGGTATAACCGTCGGCGTGCACCTCGGCAAGCTCTCCGTCGTCAAGATAGACCACATTTTTCGTGTGCGACACAAGCGCCGTCACGTCGGAGGCGAAGAAGTTCTCACCCGCGCCGACGCCGATGATCAGCGGACAGCCGTTGCGCGCGAGGAACATCTGCTCCGGGCAGTCGGCGCACAGAATGCCGATCGCATAGCTGCCCTCCAGACGGCCAAGTGTCTTCATGACGGTGTCCTTCAGGTTGCCGTCGCCGGTGTAGTACATATCCAGCAGGTGAACGATGACCTCCGTGTCCGTCTCACTATGGAACCGGAACCCCTTGGCCTGCAGCATCTCGCGCAGCTCCATAAAGTTTTCGATGATGCCGTTTTGCACGATGGCGAACTTGCCGTCATTGCTCACGTGCGGATGGGCATTCGCCTCCGTCGGCGCGCCGTGCGTTGCCCAGCGCGTATGGCCGAGGCCGATATAGCCGTGAAGATCGCTACCGTCATGCGTTTTGGCCAGCAGATTCTTGATCTCGCCGCAGGCCTTGGCAAGCTCGATCGTGCTGCCGTCGAGCACGGCGATGCCGGCCGAGTCATAGCCGCGGTATTCGAGCTTCTGCAGCCCTTCGAGAAGGATCGGCGCAGCCTGCTGCGCGCCGACGTATCCAACAATTCCACACATAGTCGGTTCTCCTTATAGTTCTATAAAAATCCGTCTTATCCTGATTCTATGCCGACACCCTGCAAATACGTACAGAATGCCAAAATAGCATGCTAAATTTTATACCGTTTGGCGGCTCGTGTCAAGTTTCGGTTTCGCAGCACGCGTCCGGGCGCACATTTCTGCGCGCAGCTGTGACGGCATCGGGTGCACTTTTCACATCAGGTCTTGCAGAACGAGCGAAAAAACTGTAAAATACAGGTGAGAAAGAACGGAGGCGCAGCTATGGGATTCTTAAGAAGCAAAAAAGGCAGCATCATCAGCGATTATTTCAGCATTGAGACAGATCTCGGTCAGTTCAAGAAAGGCAATGCGGTGGACGTCGCGCTCTTCCCTGATCATCTCGAACTGCAAAATGCCATCGGAAACAAGAAAACGGCGACGCTCGCCTACAGTCAGATCACCGATATTTTTTACGGCTCGAAAACGCAGCTGCAGCTCAAGGAGAAATCCCCCATCGCACGCGCGTTTGCCGGCGGTCTGCTGTTTGGGAGCACCGGCGCTTTTGTCGGCGCACTCAGCGGTCTCGGCAAAAAGGAAAAGAAGGTTCGGAAAATTGTCTTCATCATCAGCTACGTGACTGCGGACGGACAGGAGGCGTTCCTGCCGTTTGAGGACACAAGGCTGTACAAAGGACCGAAGGTGGCTGCCAAACTGCGGGAGCTCTGCGGCATCGAGCGCGTGCAAAAGCAGGCGGCTGCAGCGTCCGTGACTAAGCTGTAACGCGGCCGTTGAGCCGGTTTTGAACTTAAAATGCGAAAACCCACGGTGCAAATTGCACCGTGGGTTTTTCCGTTAACCGAAGAAACAGCCTCCGTTCCCCCGCGTGTGCGGGGAAAAGAGAGGCAAAAATAGCAGCCAGGCGGACACGAAGTCCCAGGGAGTTGCCCTATCAAGGCTGCCAAAATAAGTATAGCTGGCTTTTTGAGCATTGTCAACAGCACACATCAGAGCGTATTGTCGAACGATGGGATTACCCCCGCGTGTGCGGGGAAAAGGCGCATCACAGACGGCAGAACTATTATTTCAGGTTTCTGTGATTCAAAATCAAATGCGCACCATAAGTTATGAGATTTCTTTCATCGACATCCAAAAGTCTTTCTTTTTCTTCTTTTAAAAGATCGGTTTTAGCCACAAGTTGACCATTTTTGCCCCCAAAAGTTGCTTAGGATATATAATTCATGTCATCCAAAGTGGGAAGCATATATCGCCCCCCGTTTAAAATCTCCATAGCTTGTTATTTGTTTTCACACACAGCCGGTTATTTATTGAGCTTCAATAGCTCGATCAAGACGCCAATAGGCAGGAGCACCAGAAACAGCAAAACGTACATACCGCACATCTCCTTTCCGGGTCAAATCATCCGCGCGCATAGCGGAACCGTTTTCTGTCTCTAATATACAGCATCATATGTCCAATAAAACGGTCACCGAAAGCAGAATACGAGAAAAAAGAGCTTGCAGAAATTGCATATTGCCGCGCTGCATACTTCCGCATGCTCCGCAAAAAATAGGAGCGGGTCAAGAAACCCAAAACACGAAAAGGAGATGGAAAACGAAATGGCTACTTCCAACAGCAACAATCTGGTCAACCCCAATGCCCGCGAGGCGATGAACCGCTTCAAAATGGAGGCCGCCGCCGAAATGGGCGTGAACCTCAAGCAGGGCTACAACGGTGATCTGACGTCCCGTCAGGCCGGCAGCATCGGCGGTCAGATGGTCAAAAAGATGATCGCCGCCTACGAAAACGGCATGCAGTAAGCTGCTGCCATCCTGAGCAACAAAAAGCAGGGCCGCGGAATTTCCGCGGCCCTGTTGAGACTGTCAAAAAGTATTACTTTTTGACAAAGAGGCTTGCAGCCTGACTGCATCGCACGCACCGTCTGCCTTGGGCGGACGGCGCGCACGTTTGCAGGCCGAGCAGTATTTTCTTCGACGCACATGTCACCGAAGAAAATGATTGGACTTTCTTTCGCCGCTCCGGC
>OLHE01000418.1_pt1 | contig 36428 bp, 30 predicted proteins | sample 1605821 | NCBI WGS metagenome assembly OLHE01 (sample SAMN03283250) | human gut metagenome | biome: human-associated habitat; material: feces | host: Homo sapiens | place: USA | collected 2013
TGCAAAAACTTTCATGTAGAGAACAGCCTGATCGAGCAGTTCGGGCTTTGTATTCATCATGGAAAGCATTGGTCCTGCAAAAAGCAGACAGATCAGACAGACAAAAATACCTGCCGCTGCACAGATAATGAGTGCAGAGTGAATGGTTTCTTTTGTAGCTTTCTTATCACCGGCACCGAGTTTATTGGCAACCTGGACGTTGACACCACTTCCGAGCCCGATCAGAAGTCCCGTGAACAGTGTGACAAGTGTAGTTGTCGAGCCGACAGAACCAAGTGCTTTGTAATCTGCAAAATGTCCGACAACAGCGACATCACTTAAGTTGAACATCACTTCCAAAATCTGGGAAAACATAAGAGGAACACTGAAGAAAAACATGTTTTTCCAAAGAGATCCCTGAGTCATTTCAATTGTTCGATTTCGTCTTTTCGCTATTTCATTACTCATTCCCTAATACTCCTTTACCAGATAAAATAATGAAAGAAAACAGATAAAATCATAAAAAAAACATCACTTCCAAAAGAAAGCAATGAAAAATAACGTATTGTATTGTGCATTAATAAACCTTTTGGATGCCCCAAACACCCGTAGCTGTTGTTACTGTTCACACGGGAGTGAACAGTAACTATCTGTTTTCTGGTTAAAATCCGATGATTCTTATATACAGTGTAGCATGAAAAGTGCGGGGAAACAACAGGAAAAACAATAATTTTTTTTCAATGATTCTTTTATTTTTTCAGATGAATTTAAGCCTTGAAAATAAATTTTTACGACAAAAAGATTAAAATAAATCAAGAAAAAGATTAAAATAGACTCTTGATTTCTGATTTCAGAGGACTATAATGTCAGAGTAAACAAAATACAGTTCACCAAAATTCGTTGATGAGAACAAAACCGTATCCGTCATTATTTTCAGAGAGTCTGTGGCTGGTGTGAACAGACAATAACCGGGTAAGGATATCCTCTCTAAGAAGCGGGCTGAAAGCGTGATGCACGTCAGTAAACCTCGCCGGTATCCACCGTTATATGGATAGCATATGCTGGTATGTGAAGAGCCGCAGATTTTTTGCGGAATCAGGGTGGTAACGCGGATTATATTCGTCCCTTTTCAGATTGATTTCTGAAAAGGGACTTTTTTATTGAGTGGACAGAAGTAAGGAGGAAATGTAATGAAAGCATTACAGAAAGTCAGCAAATTTTTATCAGATTATACTTCAATCGTAGTAATTGCGATTGCAGTCATTACGTTCTTTGTACCGGGAATGATGGGATGGGTTAATCTCCAGTTATTTACAGATCCGGTATCCAATAGGTTTACGTGCCAGTCGATCATCATCGGAGTCATTATGTTCAGTATGGGACTGACATTGACAACTGAGGATTTTAAAATTCTTGCCCAGAGACCTTTTGATATCTGTGTGGGTGCGATCGCCCAGTATCTGATCATGCCATTTCTGGCATTAGGACTGACAAAGCTTTTGAACCTTCCAGACGGAATCGCACTTGGCCTGATTCTGGTCGGATGCTGTCCAGGAGGAGTGTCATCCAATATCATGTCTTATCTGTGCGGAGGGGATGTGGCATTTTCTGTTGGAATGACAACGGTTTCCACGATCCTTTCACCAGTGATGACACCACTTTTAGTTTCATTCCTTGCCAGCGGAACGCATATTTCAATTAAGGCACTTCCAATGCTGGTGTCTATCGTAGAGACAGTCATTCTTCCGGTTGCACTTGGATTTTTGCTGAACTATTTATTCGGAAAGAAAAAGACATTTGGTGAACTGCAGAAAATAATGCCGGGAATCGCCGTACTTGGACTGGCATGTGTGGTTGGTGGAGTTGTATCTTCTCAGGGTGCAAAATTCTTTGAGTCAGGAGTTATCATCTTTGTTGCAGTCTTCCTTCACAACGGACTTGGTTATCTGCTTGGTTACGGGGCAGGCAGACTGGTTGGCATGAATACAGCGAAGAAGAGAACGATTGCGATCGAGGTCGGTATGCAGAATGCAGGACTTGCAACCAATCTTGCTACAACGACAGCTCAGTTTGCATCTACACCGGAGTCAGCGATCATCTGTGCAGTATCCTGCACATGGCATTCAATTTCAGGAACATTACTGGCAGGAATGTTTGCATTTTATGATAAATGCAAACAGAAATAATGCTGTTGCAAAGGAAACTTAACCGGTTCTAAGCAGGAAAAAAGAATCCGAAAAATTTCTTGATAAAAGAAGATTTCCGGGTTCTTTTTTTGAAAAAATTTCAGGAAACTAACTGGAAAGCTGACCGGAAAGTGCTGTTAACACTTCACTTTATCCCGCTTTTTTGATACACTGGAAAATAGAAAAGAGGTAAGGGGAATATCATGCAGACAGAGAAAGAAAAAGGGTTATCGATCGGATCTTCAAAAAAGAAAATTCTTATAAAATATTATTACGAACGGATCAGGCGGGATGTTACTAATTTTATCAAATGGATGTTACTGGCAATTCTGACCGGACTGGTGGTCGGTGGGGCAAGCAGTGCATTTGCAGCCTGTATCAGTGCGGCAACTGAATACAGAAACAGTCATCTATGGGTATTTCTCTGCCTTCCGCTGGCAGGAATCGTGATCGTATTTATGTATGAAAGGCTGGGAAGACAAGATGGAGGAACGAACCAGGTTTTATCAACGATCAAGTCAAAAGATAATGTTCCCTTTATCTCTGCCCCACTGATTTTTATTTCTACATTACTGACGCATCTGACCGGAGGTTCTGCAGGAAGGGAAGGTGCATCGATCCAGTTTGGAGGCAGTATCGGAAGCTGGCTGGCAAAGCTGGTGCATCTGGATGAGACAGATCATCATGTGATGATCATGTGTGGAATGAGTGCGGCGTTTGCTGCAGTTTTCGGAACACCGATGGCAGCGGCAGTCTTTGCGATGGAAGTTGTCAGCGTGGGGGTGATGTATTATGCAGCATTGCTGCCGTGTGTGATCGCATCGATCATTGCCGCAGAGTTTGCGACAGGAGTTGGTCTGAACCCGGAGACATTTCCGGTTGCAAGGATTCCACAATTAAGTCTTGAGAGCGGCTTGAAGATGGCAGTGATCGCAGCCGGTTGTGGATTGCTGAGCATTTTATTCTGCGTGGCATTAAAGGCAGTATCCGGGATTTATGGAAAATATTTGAAGAACCCGTATCTTCGTGTCTGTGTGGCAGGATGTCTGGTGATCGGGATCACAATGCTTCTTGGAACAGGAGATTATATGGGAGCAGGTAATGAACTGATCGCAAAGGCAGTGGAACAGGGAAAAGCAAGACCGTTGGACTTTTTGTGGAAAATGATCCTGACAGCGATCACGATGCGGGCAGGTTATCGTGGTGGGGAGATCGTTCCGGCATTTTCAGTGGGAGCCACATTCGGTTGTGTGGCAGGTGGACTGCTTGGTTTTTCTCCGGAAGTTGCAGCAGCGGCAAGCATGGTGGCATTATTCTGCGGAGTGACGAACTGTCCGATCGCATCCATGCTGATCTCATTTGAATTATTTGGATTTTCAGGGGCAGCGTATTATCTGATCGCCATTTCGATCAGTTATGCCCTGTCAGGATATTACAGTCTGTATAAAGACCAGACGATCGTTTATTCAAAATATAAGGCAAGATATATCAATAAAAAGACACATTAAAAAGAAGTGGTATTATACAATAGAAACTTATTTGCTGACATATGGTATGATAAGATTTGTACTTGAAAATTTGCGATATGATGCGGTCAGAGGAAGTATGATGGGAATTTCAACATCTCAATGGATCAGTCTTATTATGATCATTTTGTCAATCGGCTCAGTTTGTCGCAGAAAAATAAGAAAACTGAAAGGTGAATAAATGGAATATACGATTGAAAAATTGCTGGCAGAGGAACAATGGAAGCAGTTAAATGTGATTGAGGGTAAAGAGTCCTGTAAACGAAAAATTGAAGGCATCCGCATTATAGAAGTACCGGAAATGGCAAGATATCTGACGGGAGGGGAACTGCTCCTGACCAGCCTGTATGTATACAGAGATTGCAGTGCGGAGGAATTTTATCAGTATCTGATCGCTTTTGAGGAGAAGCATATCAGTGGAATCCTTTTGAAAGAACGGGAACAGATCAGCGAAAAAGAGAAGAAAATCAAATTACTGAAAACGTATTGCGAAAGTAAAAAGATTCCATTGATTGAAATGCCAAAAAAAATCAGCTTTTGGGTAATGATCAGTTTTGTCATGAACCGGATTTTTACAAAAGATGTTGCACGGCTTAGGTATTTTAAACTGACGCAGGATAATTTCAATACACTTTCTTTTGGAAGAGATATCACATCCAGTAAGACGCAGGATATTTTGGAACTTCTCAGTGACATGGTGGATAATCCAGTTACACTTTATTACAGTAATCTCAACTGCTATGTGACCAGTGGAGGGGATCATTCGCGTCTGGAATTACGGGAAGATCTTGAAGAGTATATTCCATCTGTCATTACGAAATTTTCTTATATGCGGCAACGGAAAAAGGGGACAGGAGAAATCCAGTACGTAATCAAGATCAGTGTTATGGAAGAGGTGGAAGCTTATCTGGTGGTGACAGAGAAAAATAGAAAGTTGTCAGCAATGGATTGCATGGCGATCGAGAATGCGATTATTACACTGCAGTATGGTTTTGTTACAGAATTTGTGCAAAATGAGATTGAAAAGAAATATCACAGAGATATTGTGCATAATGTACTGAGCGGGATGCTTGGAAAAGAAGAAATGGAAGAAGCAGCAAATCTGCTGGAGATCCATTCTGAGGAATATTACCGGGTTGTGACATTTTATACTTTCCAAAAAGAACGGGGAGATATGTATACAAGTGAACAGTTGCGGGAAACCGGAATTATTGAAGGGGAGATCATGACACTTTGCCCGGGACAGCATGTATACCGGAATATAGATCAGATCGTGATGATTCAAAGAGTGGATGAAAAGCAGAAGCGCGAGGTATATCTGAATAAAATGGAAGAGATGTGTGCGGCATTGCAGAATGCGATCCGTTACCGCCATAAGACAGAGAAGATCCAGGTCGGAATCGGAAAGATGGTCAAAGGGATCTATAATCTGAAAGATTCTTATTATGAGGCAAAAAGAGCGATCTCCTATCGGGATATTGCGAAAGTTATTTCTGGAAATGAAAATCAGACAGTTACACTGTACTCAGATCTTGGATTTTTTAAACTCCTTGGAGATATTGATGATCTGAACACACTAATGGATTATATCCCGGAATCCTTGCAACGGTTATACAGTTACAATAAACCGCAGCGGAAAGATCTGATTCTGACGCTGCAAACTTACCTTGATAATAATCAAAGTCTGAATAAGACTGCACAGGCATTATTTATTCATTATAAAACTGCAACGTACAGAATTGACAAGATTGGAAAAATGACAGGAATGGATTTTAAGAATCCAAATGAAATGTTGAATGTGAGAATCGGGCTGATTCTTTATAAAATGTTGGAGAAAGCACGTTAAAGTAAAAAAGAAGATAAATGAGTTGGTACTGGTGTTTTATGAAAAGAAGACTATAATAGTCAGTATGAAAGCGATGAATAATAAAAAGAATGTTGAGCATGATTTTTCAAAAGGATCAATGATCCGGAATATTTTGTCCATGGCAGTTCCGGTCACGATTGCACAGGCGGTGCAGCTTTTATACAATCTGGTAGATCGGGTCTATTTAGGACATATCGGTCAGGGAGCAGATCAGGCTCTGACCGGTGTGGGGCTGGTATTTCCGATTATATCGATCGTGAGTGCATTTACGCAGCTTTATTCAGGCGGTGGAGCACCACTGATGTCTATCGCAAGAGGTGCAGGAGAGGAGGAAAAGGCATTAAAGCTTGAGAATGTAAGCTTTGTACTTCTTATTTTAACCGGAGTTGTATTGATGGGTGTCTTTTATATTTTTATGAAGCCGATCCTGTATCTTCTGGGAGCATCGGATGCAACTTATCCTGTGGCAGCATCCTATTTACAGATTTATCTGCTGGGGACACTTTTTATCATGATCAGTTCAGGGATGAATCTGTTCATTAATGCACAGGGGTTCGGGACAATGGGAATGATGACAGTCTGTATCGGGGCTGTTCTGAATCTCTTTCTTGACCCGCTTTTTATTTTTGTGTGGAAACTGGGAGTACGGGGAGCAGCGATCGCAACGGTTCTCAGTCAGATGGCAGGATGTATGTGGGTTCTGTGGTTTCTGACTGGGAAAAAGGTGCAGTACCCATTGCAGAGAAAGTATATGAAGCTAAAAGACAGAAAAATGATTCTTTCCATCCTGGGTCTGGGACTGTCAGGCTTTATTATGTGCGTTACGAACAGTCTGAGTCAGATCGCCTGCAATGCAACGCTGGCACGCTGGGGTGGAGATCTGTATGTCGGTGCGATGACGATTTTAAATTCGGTGCGTGAAATTTTCAATCTTGCGGCAAACGGTGTGGCGGAAGGTGCGAAACCGGTGCTTGGCTATAATTTCGGAGCAAAGGAATATGAGAGGGTCAGGAAAGGAATTTTTGTTACGTGCGGTATGATTCTGAGCTATATGGTGCTGGCATGGCTGACGGTTCATTTCTTCCCGTCTTTCCTGGTGGGATTTTTTACGTCTGACAAAGCACTGGCTAAGATTGCAGCACCGGCACTGAAACTCTTTTTTGCAGGATTTTTTATGATGGGATTTATGTTCTGCGGACAGGCGACATTCGTGGGACTGGGATTCCCGAAGCAGGCAATTTTTTTCAGTCTGTTGAGAAAAGTTGTGATCGTTGTGCCATTGACGATATTACTCCCATATTTTATGGGAGTTGAGGGAGTCTTTGTTGCAGAGCCGGTCAGCAATTATATTGGTGGGATCGCAAGCTTTGGAACAATGCTTCTGACGGTGATGCCGATCCTCTTAGGTAAAAAGCAAAAAATTTAAGAAATGTTTAGAAAGTCCGGGCTGGTACTTCTGACTGCAGGAACGATTGCCATGACAAGATTATAACTTGTAAAGGAGAGAAAAGGGATGGAAAAGAAAGAAACTTTTCGTTTTGGCGTTATGGGTGCCGGAAATATTTCAAATAAATTTTGCGATGCAGCAGAGAAGACAGAAGAGGTCTGTGTGACTGCTGTAGCAGCGAGATCAGAAGAAAGAGCCAGAGAGTTTGCAGAGAAATATGAAATACATACCTATTATGGAAATTATGAAGAAATGCTTCAGAAAGAAAAGCTGGATGGGGTCTATATTGGTGTGGTTACCGGAATGCATGTGCAGTTGACAGAATTATGTATCAGATACGGGATTCCGGTTTTGTGTGAAAAGGCATTGACAGGAAGTTCGGAGGAGGCAGAAAGAATTTTCAAGCTGGCAGAAGAAAAGAAAATTTTTGTTATGGAGGGAGTATGGAGTCTTTTTCTTCCTGCAAATAGAAAAGCCAGAGAATGGTTGCGGGAAGGGCGTATCGGTAAACTTGCAGTCAGTAATGTTGAAATCGGATTTACAGCTCCGAAGAATAAAGAAAATCGCTATTTTAACAAAGAAGCCGGTGGAGGGGCGGCATTGGATCTGTTAATTTATGCGTTGGCACTGACGATGTATTTTTGTGGTGAAGACTGGAAGGAAGAACAGATTCAGGTAATCTACAATGAAGATCAGGTGGATGTGACGGAACATGTTATACTTCGGTATGAGGAGCATCTTTCGTTTATGACTGCCACGTATCTGGCAAATGTAGATGAAAGACTGGAACTGACAGGATCAGAAGGAAAAATAATGATCCGACATCCGCATTATGCAGATCAGATCGTTTTGTACGATGGGCAGGGAAAGCTGATAGAGCAATATTCCGATCAGGTGACGGAAAATGGGTTTGTGTATGAAATCAAAGAAATGGTTGACTGTGTACGAAATGGTAAGACTGAAAGCAGCATAGTTCCACATCGGATGACATTGGAATGTGCCAAAATATTTGATAGGATTGTGAGAGTGAGTAGCACGGAGCAATCCGTGGGCATCAAAGTCGGGGGCTTTTGACCCCGACATCATATATAAAAATGAAAAATTCAGTCAGAGTGTATTTTAGGAAAGGAAATAAAAGAATATGAGTCAGGAGCAGCAGACACCGCACAAAAGGCGTGTGCGGTATAAAGGAAAATATCCGAAGAAATTCGAGGAAAAATACAAAGAGCTTCAGCCGGAAAAATATCAGGAGACCGTGGAGCATGTGATACGTAAGGGAAATACTCCTGCCGGGATGCATATTTCAATTATGGTAAAGGAAATACTGGATTTCCTGGATATTCAGCCGGGACAGACCGGATTTGATGCAACATTAGGATATGGCGGGCATACAAAAGCCATGCTGGAATGTTTGAAAGGACAGGGGCATATCTATGCTACAGATGTAGACCCGGAGGAATCGGCAAAGACGAAGAAACGACTGGAAGAGCAGGGATTCGGAGAGGAAATCCTGACGGTCTGCCTTCAGAATTTCTGCACGATTGATGAAATTGCAGAGAAAGTGGGTGGATTCGATTTTATTTTGGCAGATCTTGGCGTATCGTCCATGCAGATCGACAATCCCAAAAGAGGATTTTCATTTAAAGCCGATGGGCCTCTGGATTTGCGGCTGAATCAGGAAAAGGGAATCAGTGCAGCAGAGCGTCTGGATACCATCTCAAGAGAAGAACTTGCGGGAATGTTATATGAAAATTCTGATGAACCATATTGTGAAGAACTGGCAAAAGCGATCACGGATGAGATTCGCAGAGGAAACCGGATTGATACAACGACAAAGCTCAGGAACGTGATCGAGAAGACACTTTCTTTTCTTCCAGACAATCAAGAGAAAAAGGATATCGTAAAGAAAACCTGTCAGAGAACATTTCAGGCTCTGCGAATCGATGTGAATAATGAGTTTGAAGTTTTGTATGAGTTTATGGAGAAATTGCCGGATGCACTGCGTCCGGGCGGAAGAGTTGCAATCCTGACGTTTCATTCCGGTGAGGACAAGCTGGTAAAGAAAGCATTAAAAGCAGGTTATAAAGCAGGCATCTATTCTGATTATGCGAAGGATGTGATCCGTCCGTCCGCACAGGAATGTGCAAAGAATGGGCGTGCAAGATCGACGAAGATGCGTTGGGCGGTCAAGGCGTAACGTTGACTTTCCTATGGCATCATGCTATAGTAGCGAAGAACAAAGTAAATAAAGCGTTCGGTGCTGTTCTATATAGGAAGATATAGCAACAGGTAAAAGGGAAGCAGGTGCAATTCCTGCACGAACTCGTCACTGTAAGCAAATGTGACCGGCAGGCGTGAAGACGCAGCCACTGGGAGACCGGGAAGGCGTTCGGGCATAAGATTTGTAAGTCAGGAAACCTGCCGGTCGCTGGTGCGGGGAATGTACATTCCAGATCACGAGTAATTGATTGTACCGAAAAGTAATGGATCCGGGAGCTTTTCTTAAAAGAAATTCTTTTCTGACTCAGACAGCTCAAAGAAACCGGTTTATTTTCATTGTCTTTCTGACGTTTCTTACTTACTTTTAGATAAGTTCAGCTTATTTCCCGTATTATTCAAGACAGGAGGAAAAATGAAGAACAAAAAGGTTAAATATCTTGCCATGTTGCTTGCGTTTTCTATGGCAGTTTCACCGATGTCTTATACGAAGGCATACGCAGAAAATGCGGAGACCGCACAGGCGGCAGGAGCGGTGAATGCAGGAGAAAATTTGGCAGACGGAGCAGGCATTCAGGAAGGAACAGATACTTCCGGTGGAACAGATACCTCTGGTGGAACCAATACATCCGATGGATCGCAGTCCGCTGATGCAGATCATACCGGAAACGAATCAAAAGAAAATGGTTCTGAGAATGCAGGTTCAGAAAATACAGGTTCAGAAAATACAGGTTCACAGGATCAGAATACACCGTCACAGGATTCCGGCAGTACCGGTGAAAATCCGGGAGAAGATCAGAATACTTCTGATGAGACGGGAGCAGGAAAAGATTCTGAAAAAATGAATGAAAAATCAGATGATTCGTCTGACAAAGCTGATGCGGAGAAAAAGGATGCAGAAGAGAAATCTTCGGAAGAAACTGCAAAGCAGGCCGATGAGACAACTGCAAAAGAGACACTTGTAACACCGACGAAAGAGATCACAGGGGTTGAAGTTCTGAAAAATGATGGAACTTCTTATGGAATGTTCCCGATCACAGATGCAACGTGTACCGTAAAAGGGGATAAGATTGAGATTTCCTTTAGTACCGGTACAAAGACTGTGTTTGACCGTCTGTATCTCGGTGCAGCGACAGACGAGGATAAGAGCAATTATGTTCAGGGAACGAATACCGGAAGTACCTGCCAGTTTACGATCCAGGTTCCGATTTCCGCAAAGAACAGTTGGATTCCGGTTTCGGTAGGACGTTCAGATAAAGGAACATGGTCAGAAAATCTGCTGTGGATGAGTATTCCGGATGTGCAGACATCAGGAGAAAAAGAAGATTATCAGGCAAATGACGGAGTTACGGCAATTTATGGTTCTGATGATGCAAAGAAGCCGGGACAGGCTTACAGTATGATCAAGATCGCTTCATCTAAAGTGGTTGTAAAAGGCGGGGCATTGCAGGTTTCGGTCTGGATACAGCCGGCAAGCAGTGGCAGTTTTACTTATGATGCAATCTATGTCGGAAATAGAAATGATGAGACAAAAGAACCGATCATTTTAGGTGAAGTCGATACAGAAAAAAATCTTGAAAAATTTACCTTTACCGTGCCACTTGAAAAAGCAGGCGGAGAAGTCTCTTTTGTACCAAGAAATGGAAGAACGCAGAAGTGGAGTACTTCAAGTTCACTGGCATTCAAGCTTCCTGCAATGGACGATTTTGTGAAACCGTCAGAGATCAACATCACAACGCAGCCGAAGCAGGAGACTGAGGCAGGCAGCGGAAGTTCTGTGGCACTGTCGGTGGAGGCATCCGGTGAAGAAGGAATCAATCTGAATTATCGGTGGCAGTTCAGTGCCGATGGTGCAACGTGGGCAGACTGTACCGGAGTTACTGCAAAGACTGCAACATATACATTTACCATGTCTCTGGAGACAGCAGGAAAGTATCGTTGTATCGTTTCTGATGCGACAGGAACGGGTGTCACTTCTTCCGAAGCAGTAGTGAAGCTGCCGGAGGCTCCGGTTGTTACGGGGAATCAGGTAAAAGTAGTAAAGTCCAACGGAGCTGACTTTGCAATGTTCAAGACCAGTGAATCAAAAGTGGTACAGGATGGAGAGGAACTGGAGATCACTCTGTCAACAAAGAATGTCTCCTTTGACAAGATCTATTTTGGCTATAAAGATGATGAACTGAAAGAATCTGTAGCAAATGGCACAGAAGCAAATGGAGAATGGAGCTTCACATTCCATCTGCCGGCTTCTGCAAAGGGAACGACAATCCCAGTAACACTTGGAAAGCCGGATGGAAGCTGGTACACGAACCAGTATCTGTGGATGTATATCCCGGATGAGGGAATCACAGAACTTCCGAGTGCGGCAGATGCAGTAAAAGTGATCGCCGGGGGAACGGGTGCAGCGTACAATGATTTCAATATTGTTTCTTCAAAGGCTGTATTAAAGGGAAAAAATGTAATCCTGACTTTGAATGTGAAAGGTCAGAAATGGACCCGCCTGTATCAGGGAGTTCAGGCAGATGCAGATAAGACATCTGCAGTAAATGGAGTTTATCGTGCAGATGATGATACAACGACATTTACACTGACAGTTCCTGCAGAAAAGCAGGGAATGAACCTTGCAGTTACACCGGGAACGGCTTCTGCGTGGATGTCCTGGGCGAGAGATTTATATATCAATGTGCCGAATCTGGAAGGAAAAGCGAATGTAACAGAAAATGGAGTTTATGATCTGTACGGTTCAGCATATCCGACCAGCAGCTATGCAAGCCTGAATTTTGAACGGGGCAGCAGTATTTCCATCAATGGGGATACAGCAACCGTGACTATGGTTACGCAGGCATCCTCTTATGATAAATTATACATCGGATCAGTGACAGATGCGGATACTGCGAAAGATGCCGCTGCCATCAGTGCCGAGGATAAGTCCGAGATCGCCAGTGGTTATAAGACATTTACATTTACGATTCCGACCAGGGATCTTGGAAAAGAGATCAATTATGTAGTCCACATTCAGAAATCAAATAAATGGGCAGAAAAGCAGAGTACTTTCTATATTAACGGAATTCTGCCAAAGACAGGAGAACTTCCGACACCGGATCCTGATCCGACACCAGATCCGGAACCTGGCACAAAAGTTCCGGCAGATGGAATTTACAGTATCCAGGTGGATTCCAGTGCGTCTATGTTCCGTGTCATTGGATGTGAACTGACTGTAAAAAATGGAAAGATGAAGGCGGTTCTGACGCTGAGCGGTACGGGATACGGTTATCTGTATGTCGGAACAAAAGAACAGGCAGCGGCAGCAGACAAATCAAGCTGGATTCCATTCCAGACAAAGATGACAGAGAACGGAGAAAAGTATACTTATGAAATTCCGGTGGAGTCATTAGATAAGGAAATTGCAGTTGCAGCTTATTCGATCAAAAATAAGATCTGGTATGACAGAATGCTGACATTTAAGTCCGAGACGCTTGTAAAGACCGGTGATATCGGAAAAGATGATCAGGGAAACGCTCCCAAACCGTCCAACCCGACAAAACCAGCAATACCATCAACAAAGCCATCCAACGGTTCTAATGGAAAGAATGACGGCAAGGCTGATCATGAGTCAAAATATGAAGCAGATACCAGTGGTTCTACAGGACATATAGACAGCACAACTGTCTTAAAAGACGGAGTGTATACACCGGATCGCTTTACATGGTCCGGTGGTACAGGAAAAGTAAGGATCACCTGTAATAAAGTAACGATCAAAAATGGACAGGCTTATGCAACACTGGTATTCAGCAGTGACCATTACCAGTATGTAAAAGCCAACGGAAATACATATTATACGACAAAGGGCGGAGGAACAGCGACTGTAGTTATCCCAATCGCACTGAATAAAAATAATAAGATCCTTGGAATGACAGACAAGATGTCTGTGGCACATGAGATCGAGTACAGTATTTTCGTTTATCTTGCCGCAGCAGGAAATGGTACAACTGTCGGGGAGAACAGTAATACGACACTGGATGAAAAAGCACCGGAGATCATGGGACTTGAATATCAGTCAGAAACAGAACTGGAATATGCAGAATATTTCAAGATCTACCATTACGATCAGGGAATCGTTCTGTTGGAAGTAGATATGACAAAAGATACGGCAAGAGATCCTGAAAAGACATCCAAAGAAACTTTTGAGGATACAGAGAAAGAGGTTTCCAAGTCCGATAAGAAAGACAGCACAGAAAATAAGAGCAGTAAGAGTGACGCTGCGGAAGAGGAAAGCGGAGATTTCACATCGGATCAGAATGGAGTCAGTGAAGAAGAACTGGCAGCAGAACTGTATAAAGGCAATGTTGTAAAATATCTGCTTGTGCCGGAAGACGTAGAAGTACCGGTTGGTCTGGATCAGGATATGATCATTGTGAAAATGCCGACAGATAAAACCTATGTGGCATCAGATGAGATCCTTGAACAGATGAAAGAACTGGATCTCCTTGACTCTGTGGCAGCAGTAGGAATGGAGCAGAAAGCTTGTACTGTTCCTGAGATTGCAGAAAAAATGCAGGTAAATGAGGATGAAGATGAAGCGGATGCTGAAGTTATTTACGGGGGAAGCTTTGAAAAACCGGAATTAAAAGCACTTGTGAAGAAAGAAGTGTCCCTTGCACTGCTTCCGGGAGAACTCCTGCCGAAAGATGCAGAAAAAGACAGCACAAAGATAGAAGATAAGAAGACAAAAAAGCAGTCAACCGATGATCCTGATGAACTGACCGTAGAAGAGCAGACAGAAAGAATGGAAGAGATCACCGAAAAATTTGCATTGCTTGGTATCCCGATGATCATTGACCGGAGTGCAGATGAAAAGACGGAACTTGCACAGTACGAGTGGATCAAGGTATATGGAGTACTGTTCGGATGTGAAGAGAAAATGGACAAGATGTTTGAAGAGGCAGTAGATGAAGCAGGAGTACAGGAGAATCAGTAAATGAAAAAAAAGCTTTGTAAAATAACTGCATTGCTGCTGGCAGCGGCTCTCTCTCTGGGGGGCTGCGGTCAGCCGGGAGCTGGTAAAAAAAGTACAGACAGTACACAGCAGGCAGAAGAACAGACTTGGGATACAAAAGATGATCAGTCAAAAAGTGATAAAAAAGGGCCGGAGATCGAGGGGCTTACCTATGAGTCGACAATGGATCTGACCTATGCGACAGAATTTGATGTATACTATTATAAGGACGGATACAAGCTGTTGGATGTACATGAAGACAGACAGTACCTTGTTGTGCCGGAAGGGAAAGAAGCCCCGGAAGGATTGCCGGAGAATCTTGTAGTCCTGCAGCAGCCGTTGGATCATATCTATATGGCAGCAACAGCGATCATGTCTCTGGTGGATGCAGTGGATGCCATTGATCAGGTAAAGTTTTCCGGTGTCAATGCATCCGGCTGGTATGTAGAAGATGCAAAGAAAGCGATGGAGTCCGGTGACATGATCTACGCAGGAAAATACAGTGAGCCGGATTATGAGACTCTGGTGAACGGAGAGTGTGATCTTGCCGTAGAATCAACCATGATCCTTCATACTCCGAAAGTACAGGAGATGATCGAAGATTTGGATATACCGGTCTTTGTGGACTATTCCAGTTATGAATCTCACCCATTGGGCAGAACCGAGTGGATCAAACTGTACGGTGCAATGCTGAACAAAGAAGATGCAGCCGACCGTTTTTTTGAAGAGCAGGCTCAGGTGATCGAGAAGCTGAAAGGCTTTGAAAATACAGAAAAGACTGTGGTATATTTTTATGTGAATACAGATGGTTCTATCGTGGTAAGAAAATCAGAAGATTATATTCCTTCCATGATTGAGATCGCAGGAGGACGTTATGCGTTCAAGAACCTGAAAAACGCAGACAGTAATGCTCCGTCAGTCAAACTGACTATGGAAGAATTCTATGCAACAGCAGTGGATGCTGATTATCTGATCTATAACGGAACAATCGACGGGCAGGTGAAGAGTATCAGTGATCTGGAAGCGAAGAGCAATTTGTTTTCCGAATTTAAGGCAGTAAAAGAAGGAAATGTATGGTATACAGGAAAGAACCTGTATCAGGCAACGGATACGGTTGGAGAGCTGATCATGGATATGCATCTGATGCTGACAGATGGGGATCCTAAAGAAATGACCTTTCTTGAGAAGATGAAATAATGGAGAAACTATGAAAGATACAAGTTTTCACGGAGAAAATTTCAGACGGAGATCCAGATACATAGCTGTATTTTCAGGGCTGGTGATTGCATTTGCAGTGACAGTGGTACTCAATATCAACACAGGAAATGTGCATATTTCCGTTCCTAAGATCCTCAGGATTCTTTTTCTGCGTGACGGGGCGGCAACGGAATACAGCATTATCTGGAGGATCCGCCTTCCGAGGATCCTGATGGCAGCGATGCTGGGAGGAGCATTATCTTTGTCCGGTTTCCTTTTGCAGACATTCTTTGCCAATCCCATTGCGGGACCGTTTGTCCTTGGAATTTCTTCCGGGGCAAAAATGGTCGTAGCAATGACGATGATTATTTTTTTGAACTATATGGGTCATTTTTCATCGTATACACTGATCGTGGCAGCGTTTATCGGATCACTGATCTCGACGGGTTTCATTCTTCTGATGTCAAAAAAAGTACATCATATGGCGGCACTGCTGGTCGGAGGAATCATGATCGGTTATATCTGTTCTGCTATCACAGATTTCGTTGTAACGTTTGCAGATGATTCAGACATTGTCAATCTGCATGGCTGGTCGCAGGGAAGCTTTTCAGGAATGAGCTGGAGCAACGTGCAGGTGGCGGCAGTGGTGGTCGGGATCGCATTTGTATGCACATTCCTGTTGTCGAAACCGGTCAGTGCCTATCAGCTTGGTGAGGCATATGCACAGAGTATGGGTGTGAATATCAAAGTCTTCCGGGTGGTGCTGATCCTGCTTTCCAGTGTGCTGTCTGCAAGTGTGACGGCATTTGCAGGACCGATCTCCTTTGTGGGAATCGCAGTTCCATTTCTGACAAGAAAGGCATTCGGAACATCGAAACCGATCGTGATTATTCCGGGAACATTCTTTGCGGGGGCGGTTTTCTGTATGATCTGTGACCTGATCGCAAGAATGGCACTTGCACCGGTGGAATTGAATATCAGTACAGTAACATCCATTTTAGGTGCCCCGATCGTCATTTATATGATGGTGAAACGGGAGAAGGGCAGGTAGTGTATGGCGGATTTTTATTTTCAGTTAAAAGACCTGGCAGTCGGGTATCATGGAAATCCGCTGATCCGGGATATCAATATCGGGATAGACAAAGGCGAGATCGTGACACTGATCGGGCCAAACGGCTCTGGGAAATCTACGATTTTAAAAAGTATTACAAGACAATTAAAGCTGATCGGCGGAACTGTATTTTTTGATGATACGTCTCTGATGGAACTGTCATATAAAGAGTTATCTTCCACAATGGCGGTGGTCCTTACCGAGCGGATCAAGACAGAACTGATGACCTGTCATGATATTGTGGCAACCGGGCGGTATCCGTATACCGGCAGACTTGGAATCCTGGCAAAGCGGGATGAAGAGCTGGTGGAAGAAGCAATGGAGGCAGTCCATGCACAGGAACTGGGCAGCCGGGATTTCAATGCGATCAGCGATGGACAGCGGCAGAGAGTTTTACTGGCGAGGGCAATCTGTCAGGAGCCGGAAATCCTGATTCTGGATGAGCCGACTTCCTTTTTGGATGTGAAGCACAAGCTGGAGCTTCTGGCAATCCTGGAAAAGATGGCAAGAGAGAAAAAAATGACGGTGATCATGTCTTTGCATGAGATCGACCTTGCACAGAAAGTATCAGACAAGATCGTATGCGTGAAAGGAGAAAATATCTCCCATTTCGGAAAGCCGGAAGAGGTATTTCAGGAAGAAATCATCCGTGACTTATATGAGATAACGAACGGCTCCTTTGATCCCAGATTTGGAAGTATTGAACTGCCGGGAATAAAGGGAGAGCCGGAAGTGCTGGTCATTTCTTCAGGCGGCAGCGGAATCCCGGTATACAGGAAACTGAGAAAAGAGAGGATCCCTTTTGCAGCCGGCATTTTGTATGAAAATGATATTGACTGCGAGCTGGCAAAACAGCTTGCAGTGGAAGTGATCACAGAAAAAGCTTTCGAGGAAATTTCGGATGAAACTCTTGCAAGTGCAGAGAAAATGATAGAACGATGCGGAAGAGTGATCGATGCCGGGGTGCAGATCGGAACGTATAACCGCAGGATTGGGGAACTTCTGGAGCAGGCAGAGAGACTTGGAAAGTTAGAAAGAGCAGGTACACTAAAATAGTGTGCCGCTTTTTTATGTGTGCCGAGCATGGCACTAATCAAAGCTTAAATGGTAAACGTAAACCGATTCTAGCACCAAAAATATCATTCAAGAAAAACAATGAGGAAGTTGCCAACGTTTACTTGACACAAACAGCCGGACGTAAAAGATTGACATTTTCAGGAAAGTCTTTTATACTAAATCTTGCTGAAAATAAATAGAGATACTGATTTAGAGTGGACAGAAGTTCATGAAGGGGTACACCACCGCGGGTGTAGTTCTTTGTGGACTTCTTTTTTGGTGTCAGGTATATGAAAAAATCCAGTAGATTTTTTCCTATACCATGATGAGTATCTCGATCATATATAAGATCTTCAGCGGGACGCACAAGATGAGGTGCAGGAAAGAGCAGAAGGAGGAGAAAATGATTACAGTAAATGGAAAAGAAGTAAAGGATCAGGAAGAGCAGACGGTTGCGGATTATCTTGAAGAAAATGGTTATCGGATGAATCGGATTGCTGTGGAGTTAAATGGAGGGATCCTTCCAAAATACGAATACTCAGAGACTCGTCTGAAAGATGGTGACAGTATGGAAATCGTGACATTTGTTGGAGGAGGCTGAAAATGACATTGACAAAAGAAGAAATCATAGAGGCGTTGAATGAGCGGCATTCACCGGAGAAGCAGCAGCTTTTATCAGAAGGTCATGTGGCAATCGCAGGTTTGGGTGGTCTTGGATCAAATGTGGCATCTGCACTGGCAAGGATCGGGGTGGGGCATCTGCATCTGATTGATTTTGATGTGGTGGATATCACCAATCTGAACCGACAGCAGTACTTTATCGATCAGATCGGAATGTATAAAACCGATGCACTGAAATCTCTGCTGGAGCGAATCAATCCATATTTAGAGATCCGAACAGATACAGTGAAGGTGACGGAAGAAAATTTACAGGAACTTTTTGCTGATGCACCGATCGTCTGTGAAGCTTTCGACAGACCGGAGGCAAAGGCAATGCTGGTCAACGGGATACTGGAACATTTCCCGGAAAAGAAATTAGTTTCTGCAACCGGGATGGCAGGTTATGGAAGCAGTAATACGATCCGAACGCAGAGGCTGATGAAAAATTTTTACCTTTGTGGTGACAGGGTGAGTGAGCCGGAATATGGCAGGGGGCTGATGGCAGCGAGAGTTGCGGTCTGTGCCGCCCATGAGGCAAATATGATCACAAGACTGATTCTTGGAGAAGAAGAGGCTTAAAGAGAAAATAAAAAAGAAGGAGAAATTAAAAAATGAAGACAGCAGAAGACAAATTAATTTTGAGAGGTCATGAATTTACTTCCCGGTTTATTTTAGGATCAGGAAAATTTTCACTGGAACTGGTGAAAGCCTGTATTGAAAAAGCAGATGCACAGATCATCACACTGGCTCTGCGCCGGGCGAATGAGGGAGGACTTGCCAACATCCTGGATTATATCCCGGAAAATGTCACACTTCTGCCGAATACGTCAGGAGCAAGAACTGCAGAGGAGGCAGTGCGAATCGCAAGACTTTCAAGAGAAGTAGGATGCGGAGATTTTGTTAAGATCGAGGTGGTTCATGATTCAAAGTATTTACTGCCAGATAATTATGAAACGATAAAAGCAACGGAAATACTGGCAAAAGAAGGATTTGTTGTCATGCCATATATGTATCCTGACCTGAATGTGGCAAGAGCTTTGGTGGATGCAGGTGCGGCATGCGTGATGCCACTGGGAGCACCGATCGGTTCCAATAAAGGACTGAGTACGAAAGAGTTTATTCAGATCCTGATCGATGAAATTGAGATTCCGGTGATTGTGGATGCAGGGATCGGGCGGCCATCTCAGGCATGTGAAGCAATGGAGATGGGAGCAGATGCTGTGATGGCAAATACAGCGATCGCAACCGCAGGAGATGTGCCGATGATGGCAGAAGCTTTCAAAAAAGCGATCGAGGCCGGAAGAAATGCGTATCTTTCAGGACTGGGAAGAACCATGGAGCGGGGCGGTAGTGCGTCCTCACCACTGACAGGATTTCTTCAGGATTAGGAGGCAGCAGAATGGAACATACAAATACAATGGAAGATACACATACACAGGAAAGCACACAGACCAGGGAAGATAGACATACCCATGAGATGCATATCAATGAGAGCATTCTGAGTAAGGAAATTCTGGAGGATCAGAAGAAAAACCGGATCGACCATATGACATACCTTCCGGGAATGGAGGACATTGGATCGGAAATACTGGATCAGGTTGTGGAAAAAATGAATGCGTATGATTATGACCAGTATACGGCAGCAGATGTAAAAATGGCATTGGCACATTCACAGTGTACACCGGAGGATTTTCAGGCACTTCTGTCCCCGGCAGCCATTCCATATCTGGAGGAAATCGCACAGGCGGCACAGGTGGAGACAAGAAAGCATTTTGGGAACAGCGTCTATATGTTCACTCCGATCTACATTGCGAATTACTGTGAAAATTATTGTATTTACTGTGGATTTAACTGCCATAACAAGATCAACAGAGCAAGGCTGAATGCAGAAGAAATCGAAAAAGAGATGCAGGCGATCGCAGCGACAGGACTGCAGGAAATTCTGATCCTGACAGGTGAGAGCCGGAGCAAATCGGATGTAGAATATATTGGAGAGGCATGTAAGATCGCAAGAAAATATTTCAAAGTAATCGGGCTTGAGATCTATCCGGTCAATTCAGATGAGTATGCTTATCTGCATGAGTGTGGAGCAGATTATGTGACAGTATTTCAGGAAACTTATAATTCAGATAAATATGAGACACTGCATCTGGCAGGGCATAAAAGAATCTATCCGTATCGTGTCAATGCACAGGAGCGTGCATTAATGGGCGGAATGCGTGGTGTGGGGTTCGGTGCTTTGCTGGGACTGGATGATTTCAGAAAAGATGCATTTGCGACAGGATATCATGCATATCTTCTTCAAAGAAAATATCCCCATGCTGAGATTGCATTTTCCTGTCCGCGACTTCGTCCGATCATCAATAATGACCGGATCAATCCGATGGATGTGCATGAACAACAGCTTCTGCAGGTTGTCTGTGCATACCGGTTATTTATGCCATTTGCCAGCATTACGGTTTCGACAAGGGAATGCGAACGGGTAAGAGATCATCTTGTTCAGATTGCAGCGACGAAAATTTCTGCCGGGGTCAGTACAGGAATTGGAGGTCACGTGGAAGAAATTGAAGAGAAAGGCGATGACCAGTTTGAGATTTCCGATGGACGGTCAGTGAAGGAAGTTTATGATGCACTGCTGACAAATCATCTTCAGCCGGTTATGAGCGATTATATCTATGTATAAGGAAAATCAGGAGTACTGCGAAAATGTGATCGCAGTCAGCAACCGGCATTTGTGCAAAAGACCGTTCCTTGAGCAGATCAAAATAGTATGCGAATGGCATCCCAAAGCACTGATTTTAAGGGAAAAGGATCTGACAGAAGCGGAGTATGAACAACTGGCCGGACAGGTAATGAAAATTTGTGAAACGTATAAAGTTCCATGTATTCTTCACAATTTCTGGCAAATTGCGGTAAAATTAAACTGTAACCAGATTCATCTCCCACTTCCTGTGCTGCGGCAGTTGGTGAATCAGGCTGTGATACAGGAGAAAAATCAGGGCAGCGGAACATTTTATCAGATAGGGACTTCGGTTCACTCGGTGGAAGAAGCGGTTGAAGCGGAAAAGCTGGGGGCATCTTATCTGGTGGCAGGCCATATTTATGTGACGGATTGTAAGAAAGGCGTTCCTCCAAGGGGAATCAGATTTTTGAAAGAAGTCTGTGATGCAGTGAGGCTGCCGGTCTATGGGATCGGTGGGATCCATTTTGAGCCGGAGCAGTGGAAAGAACTCGCCAAAGCCGGAGCAAAGGGTGGCTGCATTATGTCAGGAATGATGACGCTGTCAGAAGAGGAAGGAAAAGCAGAATGAAAATTGTAACAGCGATAGATTCGTTTAAAGGCAGTATGACATCCATGGAGGCCGGAAGGGCTGTGGCAGAAGGAATCCACAGGGCAGATGCCGGGGCAGAAGTACTCGTAAGACCGCTGGCAGATGGTGGTGAAGGAACGGTAGAAGCACTGACGTCGGGAATGAACGGGAGCAGACAGCAGGTACAGGTAACAGGACCACTGGGAACACCGGTCATATGCGAATATGGAATTATTGAAGCTTCCGGGACAGCCGTGATTGAGATGGCAGGTGCGGCCGGGATCACACTCGTTCCAGATGAAAAAAGAAATCCGCTCTATACGACAACATATGGTGTCGGTGAAGTGATCCGGGATGCCATCAAAAAAGGCTGCAGGCGATTCATTATCGGCATTGGTGGAAGTGCAACCAATGACGGTGGAACAGGGATGCTGCAGGCACTTGGATACGGATTCCTCGATAAAAATGGAAACCAGATTCCCTTCGGAGCGAGAGGGCTGAAAGTTTTAGAAACGATCACGGAGACGCATGTTCTGCAGGAATTAAAGGAGTGCAGATTCCGTATAGCGTGTGATGTAACGAACAGCCTATGCGGTGAGCAGGGGTGCAGTGCTGTCTTTGGTCCGCAGAAAGGGGCAACTCCGTCCATGGTTGTGGAGATGGATCAATGGCTGGAAAATTATGCGGCACTGGCAGGAAAAAAATTCCCGAAAGCAGATCCGCAGCAGGCAGGAACCGGGGCAGCCGGAGGGCTGGGATTTGCATTTCTGACATTTACTGATGCAGTTTTAGAGTCAGGGATCAAGATTGTTTTAGAAGAAACCCGGCTGGAAGAGTACATCAGAGAAGCAGACTTGGTGATTACCGGAGAAGGACAAATGGACGGACAGACCGCCATGGGAAAAGCACCGATAGGAGTAGCCGGACTTGCAAAGAAATACGGAAAGACTGTGATCGCATTTACCGGGGCAGCCGGAGTGGATGCAGAAAAATGCAATGAACATGGAATCGATGCATTTTTTCCGATTCTGCGAAATGTGGTTACACTGGAAGAAGCCATGAAAAATGAAAATGCAAAGAGAAACCTGGCAGATACGGCAGAGCAGGTGTACCGGTTGTGGCGGGCAGGTACAGGCAGCGTGTCGGTATTTTGACTTGTGAAATGGATTCCCAAAGTATGGTTGCTGGGAAGTCATAGATAAGAAAATATAATGAAAGTTTTCTAAACTATATTGACATAATAGACAATGCGTTGTATAGTCTGATACGAAAGTAAAATACTAATTTAATAAAGAAACTTTCTCTTATTCAGAGCAGTGGAGATACAAAGGATCTAAGAAGCTGCGGCAACCCCACATTATAAAGGAAGGTGCCAACCTGAGCGAGTTACTCGAACAATAAGAGGATTGTTACGATAGATTGACAGTCCGCCTTATGCGGACTGTTTTCGCGTATTAAAGCCTGACCTGCACCCTGACAACTCATTGGCTGCCACGCTTGCGTGAGCAGACAGAGAGTTGCCAGGGTATAGGCAGGCCGCCCGCGACCGAGATGAAGCGAAGCGGAATCGAGGTTCCGCGGGGCAGGTCAGGCGGACGAAGGCGATATTACGTGAAAGCAGTAAGCAGAAGAGAAAGTGAGTGAAAGGAGAACTTATGGAAAAGGAAAAAATTTTATTTACATCTGAGTCAGTTACAGAGGGACATCCGGATAAGATGTGTGATCAGATTTCAGATGCGATTCTGGATGAGTTAATGCGTCAGGATCCGATGAGCCGTGTTGCATGTGAGACATGCTGTACAACAGGTCTTGTTATGGTTATGGGAGAGATCACTACAAAAGCATATGTAGATATCCAGAAGATCGTTCGTGATACAGTTCGCGAGATCGGATATACAAGAGGAAAATATGGCTTTGATGCAGATACCTGCGGTGTACTCACAACATTGGATGAGCAGTCAACAGATATTGCAATGGGAGTTGATAAGGCTCTGGAAGCAAAAGAAAATAAGATGTCAGATGAAGATATCGAAGCCATTGGAGCAGGAGATCAGGGAATGATGTTCGGTTATGCTTCTGATGAGACAGAAGAGTATATGCCATATCCGATCGCACTGGCACATAAGCTTGCACTTCAGCTTACTAAAGTTCGCAAAGACGGAACGCTGACTTACCTGCGTCCGGACGGAAAGACTCAGGTAACTGCAGAGTACAATGAAGATGGTTCTGTAAAGCGTCTGGATGCAGTTGTGCTTTCTACGCAGCATGACCCGGAAGTATCTCAGGAGCAGATTCATGAGGATATCAAAAAGTATGTATTCGATGAGATCATCCCGGCAGAGCTGGTAGATGATGAGACGAAATTCTTTGTAAATCCGACAGGCCGGTTTGTAATTGGCGGACCTCACGGAGACAGTGGACTGACAGGACGTAAGATCATTGTTGATACTTATGGTGGAATGGCACGTCACGGTGGCGGAGCATTTTCAGGAAAAGACTGCACAAAGGTAGACCGTTCTGCAGCTTATGCAGCACGTTATGCAGCAAAGAATATTGTAGCAGCAGGACTTGCAAAGAAATGTGAGATCCAGCTTTCTTATGCGATCGGTGTGGCACAGCCGACTTCTATCGCAGTTGATACATTTGGTACAGGAAAGTTATCTGATACAAAGCTGGTTGAGATCCTTCGTGAGAATTTTGATTTCCGCCCGGCAGGAATCATTAAGATGCTGGATCTGAGAAGACCGATCTACAAGCAGACAGCCGCTTACGGACATTTTGGACGTAATGACCTGGATCTTCCGTGGGAGAAACTTGACAAGGTAGAAGATTTAAAGAAATATCTGTAAAGTGAAAGAATATCTCAAAAATGAAAGAAATATTTGTAGAATCTGTAAAATAAGCAGAAGTATCAAAAGAAGGTGTCTGATCTCCTGAAAAGGTTCAGGCACCTTTCGTTAATCATACTCGATTTTCGGAAAGGAGCTGCAAATGAAGCTTAAGACAAAACTCGTTATCGTATTTATGGTGGTCATGGTATTTCCGATGCTTTTTACCGGAGTGATGACAAGGGCATTTGTACCGGAAAAGGCAACGGAGATCCAGCAGATGTATCTGATCGTCGTATCCATCACGGCAGCATTGTTGATCATATGGATTTATCGTGCGGTATCAGTGCCGCTGCAAAAATTACAGAAAGCGGCAAGGAATATCAAAGAAGGAAATCTGGATTTTGAGATTAAAGCAGAAAATGATGATGAGATCGGGCAGCTTTGCAGGGATTTTGAGGAAATGCGTCTTCGGTTGAAGGTGCAGGCAGAGGAAAAGGTTGCGTTTGACCGGGAAAATAAGGAACTGATCAGTAATATTTCACATGATCTGAAGACTCCGATCACAGCGATCAAAGGTTATGTGGAAGGAATTATGGATGGTGTGGCAGATACACCGGAAAAGATGGACAGATACATCAGAACCATTTATAATAAGGCTAATGAGATGAATCTTCTGATCAATGAGCTGACCCTTTACTCCAAGATCGATACGAACAGGATTCCATATAATTTCACAACGATCTCTGCAAAAGGTTATTTTGGAGACTGTGCAGAAGATCTGAGTGTGGAGCTGGAGTCAAAAGGGGCAGAGTTTACATACCGAAACTTTATGGATGATGACTGTAAAGTGATCGTAGATCCGGAACAGTTAAGAAGAGTCATCAATAATATCGTATCAAATTCGCTGAAGTATACAGATAAACCGAAAGTGGAGATTACGATGGATGTAAAGGACGTGGGAGATTTTATCCAGATAGAGCTGGGAGATAATGGAAGAGGGATTGCGGCAAAGGATCTGCCGTTTATCTTTGACCGGTTCTATCGTGCGGATGCTTCAAGAAATTCTTCAAAAGGAGGAAGTGGTATCGGACTTTCGATCGTGAAGAAGATCGTGGAGGAGCATGGCGGAAATATCTGGGCTACCAGCGAAGAGGGCGTTGGTACTACGATGTATTTTGTAATAAGGAAGTATCAGGAGGTACCGGTGAATGAGTAAACGTATTTTGATCGTGGAAGATGAAGAAAGCATTGCAGATCTGGAGAAAGATTATCTGGAGCTGAGTGGATTTGAAGTAGAAGTAGCAAATGACGGAGAGACAGGTCTTCGGAGAGGACTTGCCGTAGAATTTGACCTGATTATTTTAGATCTGATGCTGCCGGGAGTTGACGGATTTGAAATCTGCCGTCAGATCCGGGGGCAGAAAAATACTCCAATTATTATGGTTTCAGCGAAGAAAGATGATATTGACAAGATCCGTGGACTGGGACTTGGTGCGGATGATTATATGACGAAGCCGTTTAGTCCAAGCGAGCTGGTCGCACGCGTGAAAGCCCATCTTGCAAGATATGAGCGTCTGATCGGAAGTGTTGTGGAACAGAATGATGTGATAGAGATCCGCGGACTTAAGATCGACCGGACAGCGAGACGTGTATGGGTGAACGGTGAGGAACGTTCCTTTACAACAAAAGAGTTCGATCTGCTTTCGTTTCTGGCAGGACATCCAAACCATGTTTATTCAAAGGAAGAATTATTCCGTGAGATTTGGGATATGGAGTCAATAGGAGATATTGCAACAGTTACCGTACATATTAAAAAGATCCGTGAAAAGATTGAATATGACACATCTCATCCACAGTACATTGAGACAATCTGGGGGGTCGGATACCGCTTCAAGGTATAAGAGAAGTTAAAAAGAGAGAGGAAAGCAGAGCGGAAAATTTTGTATAAGACAGGCGGAAGTCTGGCATAAAGATAGTTATAGAAAAGAAAGAACGTTACTCCATGGATGTGCAGTCATTCGGGAGTAACGTTCTTTTTTGTCAGACAGTCCCATCAATCAGGTCTTTCAGTGAGACACTGCCAAGATAATCCTGGATCAGTGTATCCAGTTTTTTCCAAAGTGGGCGGGTAGGGCAAACCGCTTCCCTTTCACATTCAGTCGCATTTTCTTCAAGACATGCCACCGGTGCAAGTGATCCCTCTGTGAGACGGAGAATTGAAGAAATAGTATAATCCTCCGGTTTCTTAGTGAGCTTATAGCCACCGCCTTTTCCGCGAAGTCCAAAGATCAGGCCACCGGTAACAAGAGACTTGAGAATATTTTCAAGATATTTTTCAGAAATCTCCTGCCGTGCTGCAATTTCCTTGAGTGGCGTATAAGTATTCGGATCTTGTCCGGCCAGATCAATCATGACACGAAGTGCATATCTTCCCCTGGTAGATATAATCATAATTATTCCTCCTGCGTTGATTCGTTATTATTATAATACCCTATTTCAAAGTGAATTTGTAGGAAAAAAGAAAAATATAATTGACTAACTTGTGCAAAAGCACAAAAAGTTCCGAATCAGACAAAAAACGGTAGGAAAAGTGGGGGGGTGACAAGACTAAGCGGAATAGAAAGAGTAAAATAATAAGAAGCATACTAAAATATGCTTATGCACAAACAATATTTTAGTCTTTACAAAAATGAGGGATGGGAAATTTATTAGGGACATCTTTGCATTCGGCTGTTCCCTACCCATATTTTTGGAGAAAAGGAGGAAGAAGATGAAAGTAAAGAGCATGAAAAAGGCCGTTGCAATGGCATGTGCATTTGGAATGATCGTGACAAGCGGTGCTGTGCCTGGAAGTGTGCTGACGGCAGAGGCAAGCAACGGTTGGACGTGGAATGCAGATACCAGTGAATCGGGATACAGCAAGTTTCCGACGAGTGGACTGTCAGCAACGGCAGACAGTTGTGCAGGATCAACAGAAACAGGTACCAGTGGCAAGGATACACAGACAAATGGTTCCTAGAATAATGCAGTGGATGGAAATGTTAATACGTACTGACATTCAAGATATGCTAACAGTGGTACAGGAGAAGCGGGTAATCCTGCAACCGGTAATGCAGACAATGTAACCGGAAACAATACATTTACTGTGACACTTGCAAATCCGGGAGCTGTGCAGGGTGTTACTTATCTGTCAAGACAGTCACAATTAGCGAATGGATATTTCCATAAGTTTAAAGTGGAAGTTCAGAAAGAGGGAGAGGAAACCTGGATCCCGATCACCGAATACAAAAAAGTGGAAGATGGATCAGCAGACAGTACAGGTCTGATTACATTAACTGCACTTACCAACGATAATTTTGAATCTCATAAATTTGAGAAAGAATTTATATTCAGTGAAGCACAGGATAATGTAAAAAAAATCAGGTTTACGGTAACAGCTGTTCGTGGCGGAGGTGCATTTCTGAATGCAGCTGAGATCAGTGTCCTTAAGCCGAAGAATAGTACGGTATCAAATGTAACGGTTACATCTGAAACAGGAGTTACAACGGTAGCTAAGATTGACAGTACATTGCAGTTAAATGCAACTGTCGAGACAAAAAATGAAGAGACAGCTAAGACAGTAACGTGGACTTCTTCCGATACAGATGTTGCAACAGTAAGTGATACAGGACTTGTTACATTTAAGAAGAAAAACGGTTCTACAACAATTACCGCAACTTCAACAGTGGATACAGAGAAATCTGCGGCGATTACGTTGAATTTGGCAGCCAAGGAGGCAGAACAGGAGTCAGCAATCGTAGAAGATGGAACAGCAGATAATAATGACGGTGGAACTTTAAATCCGAATATTACATGGAATGGCAACTGGAGTGTCTGGAGTGGTGAAAAAACTAACGGAGTCAATAAATACCATGGAAATTCCAAAGCTGATGCTAATGCAAACGGAGCATATTTTGAATATACCTTTACAGGTACAGGAATTGCTTATTATGCACAGATGCATTCCAATCAGGGAACTATGAATGTGAAGATCGGAGCTGCAGATGCAAATGAAGCTGATATGGAAGATTTAGGAGAATTTTCGTTTAATGATGGCTCTGCAAATGGAACACCACAGAAGGAAGTTTTCTCAAAGAGAGGACTGGAACCGGGAACATACAAAGTCAGATTTACAAGAACAAGTGCAAACAAGGGTATCAATTTTGACTTCCTGAAAGTATATTCACTGGGAGAAGATACAGCAGTCACAGTTGACAAAGCAGAACTTCAGAATCAGCTTGAAAGGAAAGCCGGATTGACGGCGACGGATTATTCGGCTGAAAAATGGAGTGCTTACTGTGAGGCTTATAACACAGCAGTGGCTGTCATGAATAAGGCAGCGGCAACAGAGGAAGAAGTTACAGCTCAGGTGACAGCACTTGAAAAAGCTTATACAGTATTGACTACAAAGGTTGATAAGACAGCATTAAATGCAGCGATTAACGAAGCAACGGAACTGGTTGCCCAGACAGGAACCTATACAACAGCATCCCTTGCAGAACTTCAAAAAGCACTTGATGCAGCAAAGGAACTGGCAACAAATGATAGTGTAGAGCAGAATGCAGTTGATGCGGCAGTAGAGGCTATTAATACTGCAAAAACGGCATTGGTTGAGATTAAAGTAACTGATATGACAGTGACAGCTCCTACAAAGATTGTATATGAAAGAGGAGAAGAACTTGATACTACAGGAATGGTAGTAACAGTTACAGACAATAACGGAAAGAGCAGAGAACTTGCAGCAGATGAGTATACAGTAGAAGGATTTGATTCTGCAACAGCAGGAGAGAAGACAGTAACTGTAAAATATGGTGACTTAGAGAAGTCATTCACAGTGACTGTAAATGCTTGCTATATCGTAACAGTTGATGGAAAAGAGTATACAAGAGGACAGTATGATGCTAAGATTACTGTAATCGCAGAAGAAAAAGAAGGACAGACTTTTGCGGGATGGAAACAGAATGGAAAGGTAGTGTCTTCTGATAAGACATATACGTTCTATCTTGCCGGGGATGTAGAACTGGAAAGTGTATATGATCAGGAAATTAACGTAGAACCACAGGCACAGCTTTCAAATGTGATTGTAACAAAAGCAGATGAGAGTGGAAAAGGATCTGTTAAATATGTGGGACAATTAGTAGTTCCAAAAGGATATACAGTAGAAGAATGTGGATTAATATGGTCTGCAATGAGTCCAAAGACAGTTCCGGTATTGTATACATATGAGAATGGAACGCTTACATTACCAAGTAAAGTATATAAGACACCATCCATTTATGGAAGTAATACAGTAAAGCAGTTTTCGATTACGGTAACAGGTATTCCGAAAAAGGGAGGAGTACGAGGAGTTATATATGCAAAGGTATCGAATGATGTTGAGAGTAAATATGTATTCTCTGAAATGGGAACAGGAAAGATGCAATAATCATTATTAAAGTGGAGGAAAGATGAATGAAAGAAATATATGAAAAATTAGAGTTAGATGTTGTAAAATTTGAAAAAGAAGAGAATATCTATATGAGTGGAATTAACGGCGGCAATGGAGATCAAACTGTAACCCCTGGTGAAGGTGAAGCAGAACCCTGGTAGAAGGTAATTCGTAGTAATAAACCCCTGATGGGATATTGACCATCAGGGGTTTGCTGGTAAGAAAGGGGAAAAGGATGTATTATAAGATTGCTGATTGTTTTGTGAAATATGAGCCGAATTATATGTATATGCAAAAGAAAATAAAACCATATGAAGAGCGGTTTCATGGAGAAAGCGAAAATTCATGTATATATTTAGGGGATAAGTCGGATGCATATTATAAAAAAGAGCAAAAAATGCATCCAGAAATTACCTGTGAACAACTAGAATACGTTTATGTTGGAGCTGAATTTAATAGAAAAATTTTAAAATACGGTGGTATCATGATTCACTCATCTGCGGTTGAAGTGGATGGAAAAGCCTATTTATTTTCTGCTCCATGTGGTACAGGGAAATCGACACATACGAAGCAGTGGCAAAAATATTTTGGTGCAGATCGGGCGATTATAATTAATGATGATAAACCGGTTCTAAGACGACTGGAAGATGGATGGTATGCATATGGAACACCTTTTAGTGGGAAAACCGATGAGAATGTAAATAAGAAAGTAAAACTTCAGGGAATCTGTATGCTTGAACGGGGAGAGAATCGGATACGGCAGATTCAGCCGGCAGAGGCAATCCCTCTGATTCTTCAGCAGACGATCCGTCCAAAGAATGAAAAATACCTTGGAAAGATGATGGAGATTATGGATCAGCTTCTTAGAGAAGTTCCGGTCTATAGAATGCAGTGTGATATATCAGAAGAAGCTGTAAAGATGTCATATGAAGCAATGAAGGGATAAAGAAGGAGCAAAATGAAGTTAAAAAAAGGATATATTATGAAAGAACTTGCCGGAAGATATGTAGTTCTTCCGGTAGGAGGCGAGCCAGAGGGATTTCAGGGAATGATACAGATGAATGTGACCGGAGGATTTTTATGGGAATGTCTCTCAGAAGAGAGGACAAAACAGGAATTGATCGATCTGTTTTTGGAGAAATATGATGCAAGTAGAGAAGATGCAGAAGCAGATGTAAATACTTTTATAGAAAATCTTAGTAAAGCGGGGATACTGGAAGTCTGATCATTACGAGGAGAAAAATAGATGATGTATGATAAAGCACAGTGCAAAATTTTGTTTCAGATCATTCGGGTTAGTTTGTTCGACAGTGATGAATTTGAAATAAATGCGGAGGCAGACTGGAAACTGATCTATCGGATCAGCCGGGAGCATAAAATCCATACGATTCTCTGTAGAGGATTGGAAAAGATTTCTTCAAAAGATAAAATACCGGAAAAGATGATCGGAAAACTAGAAGAATTGTGGCAGATCGAGAGGGCAAAAGATGCTGTGCAGAAGTACTCCATTGATGAGATATTGGATGCATTTGAAAAGGATAAGATAGATTGCGTGCCTCTAAAAGGAATTTATATGAAAGAGTTTTATCCGGATTCCAGTCTTAGAACCATGTCAGATCTGGATATTTTTTACAGACAAGGTGATGAGGAAAAAATAGAAAAAGTACTGGTGTCTAAGGGGTATGTATTTGATCACGACGGTCCACATCATGATGTTTATCAGCGAAAGCCATTTATGAATGTGGAGATGCATCATCATTTAACAGATGGAGATCCTGTCGCTGAAAAATATTATAAAGATGTATGGACGACCAAAGTTCATCTTAAAAAAGGATATACTTCCATTTATGAATTTTCATGGGAAGATTACTATATTTATATGCTTGTGCATCTTGCAAAGCATATAAAACTTGGAGGCAGTGGAATCCGCTCCATAATTGATATCAAGATTTTCCTTGATAAAAAGAAGGAAGAACTGAATTGGGATTATGTGAAAGAAGAACTAAAAAAACTGCATTTAAGTCAATTTGAATATTGGATGCGGCAATTAAGTGAAGTCTGGTTTGGCACAGAAAAAACTACACCTTTGTATGATGAATTGACAGAGTTTATTGTAGACAGTGGAACTTATGGAACTATAAAAAATTATCATGCAAGTCATCTTGTTGAATTGGGTGGAAAAAATCAAAATCTTTCTGTAGGAAAGATACGCAGCAAACTGGAAATTATTTTTTTACCATATGAAGGAATGCAAGAACAGTATTTATATCTGGAGAAATTTCCATTTCTTCTTCCGGTGGCATGGATACAACGGATTTTCAGAACAATAGTATGGCGTAAGGACAAAATCACTTCGACCCTGCAGTCTACAAATATAGAACAAGATAGATTGGAGAAAGTAAAAAAAGTGATGGATGCTCTGGAATTGTTTGAAAGCGATTAACCGTTCCGAATTAGATAAAAATTGTGCAGTAACTGTTAAAAATGGAGAGCTAAAGTTTTATGGGAAGAGGCTCTTGATAATGTAGCCACTGTTGGATATAATGTATATGTGATGTCGGGGTCAAAAGCCCCCGACTTTGATGCCTACGGATTGCAGAAGCTAATTGATATCACAGTGAAAGCTCCTGACAAGGTTGTATACATATGAGAATGGAACGCTTACATTACCAAGTATTAGTAACTGTAAAATAATTTATACTTTGAATATAATATTTTATTTAGGAGGAGATGTGCAACATGAAAAAAGAGAGTTATGAGAAACTTGAAATGGAGGTAATTGCTTTCGATAAGATCCATATGGATACAAGCTCTACAAGTGGTATAGCAGTTGATGATAGGGAGGATGCTGATGAAGGAATCTGGACAGGATATTATTAAAATCTACCTTTAGATAAGACCGCATATAGAATGCTGTGAACCAAAAGAAGCTCTGATGATTTATTATCAGAGCTTCTTTGAACTGAAATAGCATTTCATGAAGAACGGGAGCAATACCATGAAAGAAGAAAATACCTATAGACAAACTATTCCGTCATCCACCACAGGCCGTTATACCGCCCTGACAAGAAAGGCGATGCGGATCTGTTATGCCGCACACGAGGGACAGATGGACAAAAGCGGTGTACCATATGTCTTTCATCCGATCCATCTTGCGGAGCAGATGGAGACAGAAGAGGAAATCTGTACTGCATTGCTGCATGATGTGGTGGAAGATACGAAGTGGACACTGAAAGAACTTGAGGCAGAGGGGTTTCCGACAGGTGTGCTGGAGGCAGTCAGGCTGCTGACCAGAGAGAAAGATGTACCATATATGGCTTATATTGAACGACTGAGTGGAAATCAGATTGCGAGAAAAGTTAAACTGGCAGATCTGGAACATAACAGCGATCTGACCCGTCTGATTGAAGTGACAGAGAGGGATTTGAGAAGACAGGAGAAATATTTTTTTGCAAAAGAGTTTCTGCTCCGACAGGAAGATACATAAAAACGTCGAAAAATGAGAATAAATTTCATCAAAACTCCGGTTTAAAATGCCGGAGTTTTATTGATGTTAAATAAGAATCATGGTATATTATGGTTGGTGTTGTCTCGGACAAGCTAGTAGAAAAAGTAGGTAGGAGTGATAAGTATGTATCAGGAAGAGTTTAAGCGTTGGCTGGCAGCAGATCTTGAAGATCCGGATCTGAAGCCGGAGTTATCCAGAATCGAAGGAAATAATGATGAGATCAAGGAACGTTTTGCAGTTGCACTGAAGTTTGGAACAGCTGGACTTCGCGGTGTACTTGGAGCCGGAACAAACCGCATGAATATTTATGTGATACGACAGGCTACGCAGGGACTTGCAAACTGGGTTAAGACGCAGGGTGGAACGCAGACTGTTGCGATCAGTTATGACAGCCGTCTCAAGAGTGATGTATTTGCAAAGACTGCTGCAGGTGTTCTTGCTGCCAATGGGATCAAAGTAAGAATTTATGATGCATTGATGCCGGTTCCGGCACTCTCTTTTGCGACACGTTATTATCAGTGTAATGCAGGAGTTATGGTGACAGCGTCCCACAATCCGGCAAAATATAATGGTTACAAAGCATACGGACCGGATGGCTGTCAGATGACGGATGATGCAGCAGCGATCGTATACGAAGAGATTCAGAAGACGGATGTTCTGACTGGAGCTAAATATATGTCCTTTGCAGAGGGCGTTGAGGAAGGTCTGATCCGTTTTGTGGGAGATGACTGCAAGAAGGCTCTTTATGAAGCGATTGAGTCTCGTCAGGTGCGTCCGGGTCTTTGCAGTACAGCAGGACTGAAACTGGTGTATAGCCCGTTGAATGGTTCAGGGCTTGTTCCTGTTACCCGGGTATTGAAAGATATCGGCATTACAGATATCACGATTGTTCCGGAGCAGGAGTATCCGAATGGTTATTTCACAACCTGCAGTTATCCGAACCCGGAGATTTTCGAGGCATTGGAGCTGGGATTGAAGCTTGCAGAAGAGACAGAGGCAGATTTGATGCTGGCGACAGACCCGGATGCAGACCGTGTAGGAATTGCAATGAAATGCCCGGATGGTTCTTATGAGCTTGTCAGCGGAAATGAAATGGGAGTTCTTCTTTTGGACTACATATGTGCAGGTCGCATTGAGAAGGGAACGATGCCGGAGAAGCCGGTGGCTGTGAAGTCCATCGTTTCTACTCCACTGGCAGATGCGGTTGCAGAGCATTACGGAGTAGAACTCCGCAGCGTTCTGACAGGATTTAAGTGGATCGGTGATCAGATCGCCAGACTGGAAGATGCCGGAGAGGTCGATCGTTTTATCTTTGGATTTGAAGAGAGCTACGGATATCTGGCAGGACCATATGTACGTGACAAAGATGCCGTGATCGGTTCCATGCTGATCTGTGAGATGGCAGCTTACTATAGAAGTATCGGAAGTTCACTGAAGCAGAGACTGGAAGAGATTTATGCCCAGTATGGACGTTATCTCAACAAGGTAGACAGCTTTGAGTTCCCGGGACTCAGTGGAATGGATAAGATGGCAGCTATCATGCAGGGACTTCGTGAGAATCCACTGACAGAGATTGCAGGATATAAGGTTGTGAATGTAACGGATTATCAGAAACCGGAGGAGACAGGTCTTCCGGCAGCGAATGTTCTGATCTATAAGCTGGAGAATAACGAGACAGTCATTGTCCGGCCTTCAGGAACAGAACCGAAGATCAAGATTTATTATACAACGCTTGGTAAGAACCTTGCTGAGGCTGAGGCTGAAAAAGAGAAACTGGCAGCAGCAATCGAACCGATGCTGGTATAAGAAGAAAAGAGAATCTATTTACCAACGAAGCAGACTTTAGATCATCGAATCCAAAGTCTGCTTTTCTTTCTTCTATCTGAAAAGCTCTTGTCCTGTAAGAAAGTCAGATGTTGCTTTTCCTAAAAATTCCAGTAATGGAGAAAGTTCAAAGACGGTCAGTTCTTCCACTGCACAAGGCGAAAGATCCATAAATTTTTTTAGCATAGAAAGCAGACCGTTCATATCCTCGGAATGGATTCCCTCAATGCCGTTTTGGGGAAGGTGGGGATAAAGTTCTGTCGGCAGTTGATATTTTTCAACCAGATACCGGTTCATTTTAGTGTAATCACCGTAATAGTATTTTTCAGATAAGTAATCGGTCAGAGAAATGCACTGATTCGATTTATGGATCAGGACAGAGCAGATCTCATTGCGGATGTCGGTAATCTTTCCTTCTTTATCGTAAAAGGATACGATCTGGGGAATATAATCTTTAAAAAAGCGTTTATCAATATAAAGATGAAAATAGTAGCCGAGATACAGATCATTTGCAAGCTGATCCTGATAGCTGGAAAGAAAGCGTTTCAGATCCGGCCAAAGCATCATTTTGTCAGCATAAAGCGGATTGCGGAAATGAGTCCGGTTCTTGTTGGCAGTGGCATCGGGCAGCAGAGAACCGGTCATGAAATCATTTTCGGAAGCAATCATATAGGGAAAATGAGGGTGATCCGGTAATTGGTTCAGAAGCATTTTAGCGGAAGTCAGATGTAAAATAAAACCAGGCATAAAGTATAGATCCTTTCTTTGGTGATTTAGCTGTATACTATTTCAAGTATACAGTCAAAATCCCGTGATTGCCAATTATAAATTGCACAGCAGAAAGCAGTGTGGTAGAATGAAATCAATGTTCAGATAATGGATGTACCAAGGTAAAGCAACAAAGCGAATAAAGTTGAATAAATGGAGGAAGAAAGTTATGTATATTACCTGTCTTGATGTAGAAGGAGTTTTAGTACCGGAGATCTGGGTCGCATTTGCGGAAGCAAGCGGTATCCCGGAGCTTAAAAGAACGACACGTGATGAGCCGGACTATGATAAGCTGATGAACTGGAGACTTGGAATCTTAAGAGAGCATGGTCTGGGTCTGAAAGAGATTCAGGAGACGATCGCAAAGATTGATCCGCTGCCGGGTGCAAAGGAGTTTTTGGATGAACTTCGTACCTTCAGCCAGGTGATCCTGATCAGTGATACATTTACGCAGTTTGCAACTCCGCTGATGGAGAA
>OLHE01000420.1_pt1 | contig 36316 bp, 32 predicted proteins | sample 1605821 | NCBI WGS metagenome assembly OLHE01 (sample SAMN03283250) | human gut metagenome | biome: human-associated habitat; material: feces | host: Homo sapiens | place: USA | collected 2013
GCACCGGGCGCTTCCTCGAAAAAGCAGCCCATTACGGGCGCCGGCGTCGCGGGCATCGCTCTGTCGATTTCCGACCGTCGAAACAGAAGCACCCAGGCGCGAGATCGTGCGCTCGCGAACCCCGAAGCCGAAATCAAACGCCGCAAAACTGCGCGCCGCGCTTGGCGCGCAGTGGGTCTCGCATTCGCGCTTGCGGCGTTTGCGGGCGCTTCAGCGTTCGCAGTGCACGTGTTTACGGCCGCGTATGAAGACAATCAACAACACAAATCGCTGCTCAGCCAAGGTTTCAGCGAACTCACCTCGGCCGATGAGGTCGTGCTTGCCGCCGATGAATTAGTGGTGGCTTCTTTCGACGACCTCGATGAATCGAAGATTCCCGATGTAATAGGCAAAATTCCCGATGTCGACGTGAGGCTTTCCGCCGCGAAATCGTTTGCCGAATCGGCTAAGGAGGGTGTTTCGGGCGACGACGAGAAGGCCGCCGATCAGCTTGCGGCTTCGGCCGAAGCTCGGAAAACCATGCTCGAACTCGCCGAAGCAATTTTGACCGAGGAACAGGCTGCCAAGCAAGCCTCAAACCTCATGGCTTCGTGCTGGGAAAACGTGCTCGGCGCCGACGCCCTTCTTCGAGAGGCCGCCGAATTGGTGACCGATACCAATGAGGAAAACACGCGTGCTTCCCAAAAGAAATGCGAGCAGGCCCGCGAGCTTTTGACGCAAGCGTCGTCGCAATTCGAACAAGCGCAAGCCTTGTATCCCGCCGATTATGGCCCGTTCGACGACTACATTGCGGCGCGGCAGCAGTCGATTGCGTATGCCATCGCGTCTGACGAAGCGATTTACGTGCAAGACAAGGCGACCGCCGATTCGAACAACGAAAAGTACAACGAATGCGACGCTGCTGCCGCCGAACTTGCGGCCAAGCTTCCCAAAACCACAGAAGCGCCCATTGTGGCGGCGCTTGATGAATCGCTCGGCGATTCGCGTCAGCAGTATATGGAAATACGCTCCCAGGCAGCCGCATGCGATGCGTTTCTTCGTGATTATCTCGGCATTGGCGGCTGATGGAGTATACTTTCAAACGAATATGCCCACATCATGGCGAATAAAGTCTGTGAAAGGTGCAACATGAGCACACCAATGGATCATATAGCATACCTCTCCCAAGAAATTGGGCCGCGTCCTGCGGGAACTGAAGAGGAACAGCAAGCGGCGCTCTATGTTACCGAGCGCTTGCAAAAAGATGCCCATCTATCTGCGCAAATCGAAGATTTCACCTGCAACTCCAACGCGCTTATGACGCCAATCATTTGCTATGGCGTGGCAATCGTCGCAGTGCTGCTCGGCATTATTCTGCCCGTTATCGCTATTCCGGCTACCGTGCTGGCCCTGGCTGCTGCCGGTATCGCCATTTGCGAAGCGCTCGACCGCCCTCTTCTTTCGCAGGCGTTCACGAAGGGCGTGAGCCAGAACATCGTCGCGAAATACGAGCCCACCCAGTCGAGCGATGCAGCGGGTTCGCGTCGTCGCAAGGTTATCGTGGTTGCTAACTACGACAGCGGCAAGGTGCGCCGCGAAACCGCCGGCGTCTTCGTTCGCGCACTGCGTCCTCTGCGTTATGGCGCGCTTGGCGGCATGGTCGTTGCGGCAGTGTTCACGCTTCTGCGTGGCGTCGTGCTTTCCGAAGGCGCTGCTTCTTTGGTGCTCGCCGTGCTTGCGGGTGTGTGCCTTATTCCGAGCGCTGTTCTGCTTGTGTTTGCTCTGCTTGAGAAATTCGGTCCCTTTACCGAAGCTGCGAACGATAACGCTTCCGGCGTTGCCGTCATGCTTGAGGTTGCCCGCCGCCTTGGCAATGGCGAAGTTTCTGCCGATGCGCCTATCGCTGCCGGCGAAGATGTCTCTTTCGTTTCCGAAAAGCGTGAGCCTTCCAGCATTTCCGACAATCTGGTGCAGTTGAAAGACGGCCCCATCGTTGCCGATACCGCGCAGCAGCGCAAGGAAACGATGGCCGCGTTGACCGGCGCCCCCGAAGGTCCGCTCGCCGAGGTTGCGGCGAAGGCTGCCGAGTTGAACGAAAAGCATGCTCAGGAAGAAGCGGCTGCCGATGCGCGCGCTGCGTATGAAGAGCGCGTGAGAGCCCGCCACGAAGCTGAGGCCGCAGCCGCCGAGGCTGCACGCATCGCTGAGGCGCAAGCAGCGAGCGCTGCTGCGGCTGCGGCTGCGAGCCGCCCGGCTTCGGTGCCCGATTGGTATAAGAAGGCGACCGAAAAGGCTCGCGAGAAGATGGCTGAATCGAATGAGCAGGCCGCCGCAGACGATACGTATCGCTCCCGTTTCGCCGATTACCCGACGGGTGCTGCTCAGGCAAGCGTCACCGCTGAGTCTGCAAAGGTTCAGGATGAAGCTGCCGCCCCCGCGGTCGTTGCGGCTTCTGAGCCGGTTGTTTCTAAGTCGGCTGCTCCCGCCGCTCAGGCCGCACGTGTTGCGGAACCTTTGGCCGCGTCTGTTGCGGATGAATCTCGGGAAATCGAAGCCCCCAAGCCTTCCGCCGATATATATGCCGTGAAGGTTGCTGAGCCTGTTGCTGTCGAACCCGCAATCGAGGTGGCCAATCCTGCGCAGGAACCCGCTCAGGAGAATCAGCCCATTCAATCCGAAATTGAAGTCGCACCTGTCTCCGCTTCCGAGGAGCCCCTTTCTGAAGCGCAGCAGCCCGCTGCCGACAAGGCTCCCGTGAGCCCCGCCGCTGCTACGACGCGCCTTCCCCAAATGATGTACTACCAGCCGCCCGTCGATCGTTCTGCCGTGCAGGCCGAGCGTGCGACAACGCCCCGCGTGATTGTCGAAGCGACGGCTGCTGAAGCCGTGGATATCGCCGTGGATGAAAAAGTGGCAGCCCAGCAATCGGGCGTTGCTGCATACGAAGCGGCAATCGCTGGAAGTGCTCGCATTTCTGAGGGTGTCGAAGGCACAGCTCCGGCCCAGCCTGCCGCGAAGGTTATTTCAGCGAACATTCCTGTGGTTGATTTGCCACGCATCGAGCTGCCCGCCATAGTGGCGCCTGAGCCGAAGCCTATTTCGTTCGACGAACTGCGTCAGCGCGCCCCGCTTGCCAGCGCCGCCGAGAATCGCGGCACCGAAGCTGCCAAGAGCTTGCTTTCGACATCGGTCCCTCAAATCGAAACCCCGGCACCAGGCGCAACCGTTGCAATGCCTTCTATGCCTGCCGCGCCTGCTGTTGGCGCTGGTGCCTATGAGGTTCCTTCCGCCGAGCAACGCTCCAATGTGAGCCTCACGGGCTCTTTCTCGGCTATCAGCTCTATTGGCGCTGAGCCTGTGGGTGATGAGCTTCTCGACGGCGTTGAACCTGAAGATATGTATATCGATGACGCCGATGACTCTGCCTTCCAGAGCGATTTCACCGAGACCGGCGCATTTGCTGGCCCCGGCTATGTTGAAATGCCCCAGTCGCGCGTTGGCAAGTTCTTCGGGAAATTCCGTCGCAAGAAGAAGGAAGAAGAGGAAAGCGCTTCCGAATGGCTCGGCGTGGGCGACGATTTCGACGCACGTGAAGTTGGAAAGGCCCGCGGTGGCTGGGAGAGCTTCCGTGACGAAGACGACGATTGGAACGGCGGCGCATTTTCGAATATGCGAGCGCGCGTTTTGGGTGAGGCGAATGGGGCCGCTTCCGACGATGCGGCGGCTCCGGCCCCTGCGCCTGCGGTAGCATCCGATGTTCAGCCTTTGTCGCAGGGCGCTTCGGTTTCGTCCGATTCGTTCGCTTTGGCGTATGAAGCTGCGCTGCGCCATGCGGCATCTGAGGGCGATAAGATCGAAACCGCTGAAGAGATTCAGCAAATCTATTCCTTCGCGGCCGGCGATATTAACACTGAGGTGTGGTTCGTTGCTCTTGGTTCCGAGCTTGCCAACAACGGCGGCATCAAGGCGTTCCTCGCCGAGCATGCGCCCGAAATGCGCGGCGCCGTTATCGTGAACCTCGAGGCGTTGGGCGGCGGCACGCTTTCCTACCTCGAGCGTGAAGGCGACCTCTCGCAGGCTAAATGCTCGCCTCGCATGAAGCGCTTCATCAAGAAGGCGTCTCAGGCGTCGGGCGTGCAGCTGGCAAGCGCTTCCATCGATTGGAAAGAAAGCCCGGCAAGCTATGCCGCGAAGCATCGCATGCAGGCCGTATCGCTCGTTGGCATGGATGGCTATGCACCGGCTCGCTACGCTCAAGCGAACGACATGGTGGAAAACATCGATTCCCAGAATGTCGATGCGGCTGCCGATTTCGTTGTGGAACTGCTGAAGAATATCTAGCCTATGAAAAAGCCGCCATTCGGCGGCTTTTTTGTTACCCCAGGCGATTCCTATTCTCTTCGGAGACAAATCGCGAGGTGAGAGGTTAGAAAATACGGTATTATATGTCGGTACTCAAACGGCCTCGTGGAAGGTCGTTGTGTTAAGGAGCGCCCCTCGGGTGCTTGCCAAATGAACCATCGGAGGTTACTTATGGCTATCGAGGCTTACTGCGTGAAGTGCAAGGCTAAGAAGGAAATGCAGGATCCCGTTGAGGGCGTTACCAAAAACGGTAAGCCCATCACCAAGGGTAAGTGCCCCGATTGCGGAACCACCATCTGCCGCATTGGAGCTGCAAAATAAAGCATCATCAAAGCCCCGTAAGGGGCTTTTTTAATATGGCTTCTCGGGTGGTTGCCTGTTTCGGTTGTTTCGTTAATCGACCTGCGAACATTTAACAGACTCGAGCTCCGCTACGTTTTCATAAATAAAAAAAGCCAAGGAACATGTCCCTGGCTTCAGATTCCATGGAGCGGGCGACGGGAATCGAACCCGCGTTGTAAGCTTGGGAATCTCTACCATGCACAGGGCGCCTCCTTTGCTGTCGAATTATACGAAACAGAAGTGCCGGGTGGAAGGGGCATTCCGGAAGCGGTAGAAGAAACAGAGGTATCTCGGATTATCCTGTCGATATCCCTGTTTTTCCCGTCGCTATCCCGCGCGCATCCCGTCTTTTCGATATGCGCGAAACCTGCGTTCTCTCTTGAAACGGCCGTTCTGACCTCCCGACGCGGACTCGTCCGCAGTGAGGAGGCAGACCATGCCATGCAAGACCATCGCCGTAGCCAACCAGAAGGGCGGCACAGGCAAAACGGCGACCACCCTCAGCCTGGGTGTCGCCCTCGCGCGCCTCGGAAAGCGGGTGCTGCTCGTCGACACCGACCCGCAGGGCGACCTCACCAAGTCGCTCGGCTGGAAGGATCCCGACTCCCTTGAGACGACGCTAGCCGACCACCTGGCCGCCGTCATCGCGGGAGAGCCCCTGGCTCCGGCCGAGGGCATCCTCTCGCACCGCGAGGGCGTGGACCTCATGCCCGCCAACATCGAGCTTGCGGGCATGGAGATGGCCGTCTTCATGGCGATGTCGCGCGAGCAGGTGCTCAATATGTGGGCGTCCCCTCTTAAGGGGGCCTATGACTATATCATCATGGACTGCGCGCCCACGCTCGGCATCATCCCGATCAACGCCTTCGTGGCCGCCGACAGCGTGCTCATCCCGGTTTCGGCCGAGTACCTGCCCGCCTCAGGCATGACCGGCCTCTTGAAGACGGTCGAGCGCGTGAGGCGGCAGATCAACCCCGCCCTTGAGGTGGAGGGCGTGCTCGTCACGCTCTTCGACTCGCGCAACAACCTCGCCAAGGAGGTGGAAGGCACCGTGCGCTCGCAGTACGGCAGCGCCTACCGCGTGTTCAACGCCGTCATCCCGCGCGCCGTGTCGGCCGCAGAGTCCCCCGCCGCAGGCGAGAGCATCTTCTCCTACGACGGGGAGGGCAAGGTGGCCCGTGCCTTCGCGCAGCTCGCCGAGGAGGTGGTCGGCCGTGGCTAGGAAGAAGCTGGAGCTCGCGCTTCCCACCGTGGACGACCTGTTCACCTCCCAGGGAGAGCGCGAGCAGGACGCGGGCGAGAAGGTGCGCGAGATCGCGCTCGGCGACATAGAGTCCTTCCCGGGCCATCCCTTCAAGGTGGCCGACGACGAGGACATGGCCCGCCTGGCCGAGAGCATCGCGGAGAGCGGGGTGCTCGTTCCCTTGACCGTGCGCCCTCTCGGCAACGAAATGTACGGACTTGTGAGCGGGCACAGGCGCAAGCGCGCTGCAGAGATCGCCGGACTCGCCGCCGTGCCGTGCGTGGTCAGGCACATGGGCGACGACGAGGCCACGATAGCCATGGTGGACTCGAATCTTCAGAGGGAGACCATCCTGCCGAGCGAGCGGGCGTTCGCTTATTCGATGCGGCTTGAGGCGATGAAGCGCCAGGGGCAGCGCACCGACCTCACTTCTGTTCAAGTTGAACAGAAGTCTGGCGGCAGGTGGTCGCGGAGCATATTAGCCGAAGAGCTCGGCACGAGCGAGGCCAAGGTGCAGCGCTTCATACGCTTGACCTTCCTCGTCCCGAAGCTACTCTCCCTCGTTGACGCGGGCCGCATGAAGATGCTGCCCGCCGTGGAGGTGAGCTACCTCACAGAGGCCGAGCAGGAGCACCTCCTCGACGCCATGGAGGCCCAGGCCTGCACGCCCTCGCACGCCCAGGCGGTGAAGATGAAGCGCTACTCCAAGGAGGGCTCGCTCACGCCCGCTCTCATACGCTCCATCATGGAGGAGGAGAAGCCGAACCAGGTCGAGCAGCTTCGCATCCCGAGGAAGAGCATCGCCCGGTTCTTCCGGCCCTCGGCCACGCAGAGCGAGATCGAGGGGCGCATCGTGAGGGCGCTGGAACTGCTTGAGCAGGCCGAGCGCCGGCGCGACGGGCTGGGCGGTGCGTGATGGGCAACGTCCTGCACAGGGGCAAGGGCTCCTTCACCCACGTCGAGAACACCATCTTCTTCGACCACGGCCTGTCGGCCAAGGCGAAGGGCATCTACTGCCAGATACGCTCCCTTGAGGGCAACCCCGAGTGGGTGTTCACCATCAAGGGGTTCGCCTCGCTCGTGCGCGACGGGGCGGACGCGGTGACCGCCGGCATCAAGGAGCTCGAGGGCGCGGGCTACATCATCCGCGCGCGCAAGCGCAGCGAGAACGGGCGCTTCCTCAAGGCCGAGGAAGCCACCTGGATCACACTCGACGACCCGGCCATGCACGGCGAGGTCTGCGCGGAGCTGAAGGCCGACGGGTTCGCCATCCTCTCGGAGTTCGAGCGCGGCGGAGAGCCGTCTGCCGCCGATGGCCCCGAAGGGCCCGCGAAGCCCCCTGAAACACGCGAAACGGGCGAATCTGCCCAGGTCGGAGCCAGAACGGGAAAACCCGTATCTGGAAAAGCCACATCTGGGAAACCGGCACCTATAAATTACTCATCCGATCAATCCCCTCAAGCCGATAAACGACTCATCTCTTGCGACCCGGCACCGGCCGACAAGTCGGAGGAGAAGGGCTCGGGGGATTTCAGGGAGTACCGGAAGGGCGAGTTCCCGGAGGCCTTCGAGCGGCTGTGCTCGCTGTCGCTCAAGCCGCTCACCTCGCTCGCCTTCAAGCGGGACGCCCTGAAGGCCTGGAAGGCGAAGGTGGCGGCGGGGTTCGACCCGGAGCAGATCGTGGACGCCTACGCCGCCTACGCCAAGGACTACTGGCTCAGGAACGGCGACGACAACCACCTCGCGAAGAACCTGCCGCGCTGGCTCTCATGCGACGACGGGCTGGCCGCGTGGGCCGACGAGCCCATACCGCCCGACATATTCGCCGCCGACGGGGAGCCCCTGGACATGGCGGGCCTCGCCCAGGCGGACCCGGACTTCGCGAAGCTGTGGCGCAAGGTGCAGACGAGGCGCAGCGTCATCCGCTCGCAGCTCTACATGGACGGCAGCCGCCCTCCCGAGGAGCGGGTGCTCGAACTATGTGCCGACGACGGCCCGTACAAGCGCTACTGGGCCGCCTGCGAGGAGCGCTACGCCCGCTACCTCAAGATGTGCGACCTGTTCGCCGTGAGCGCCGAGGAGATGGCTCAGCTGCAAGACGCGCAGGCCTCGCTCGGCTTCCCGCTGATAGGAAGGGGGTGCGCACGATGAGGGCCCTATGGCGCTTCCTGAAGTGGCTATTCCGCTCGGCGTTCCGGTTCATGTGACGCCGATGCCTTTCGCGACTCGCTTGTCTGCGAAAGCCGTGCAGAAGCCCAGAGACGGAAACGAGGCGGTTTATAATGGAAAAGTCACCCTAACTGAATATGTACGTCAATTGCCGGACAGAGGGGCATCTGCCGTTTTGGGTAATTGACGTACATTTCCCAACAGGGTGACAACTGAGGTGGATGCCTCTCATCTTTTTTTGACAAGGGGCCTACCATCATCCTTCTCGAACACTTCGCCTGAAAGGATGTCCCCAATGGCAGCGAACGAAGATTACGCCCCAACCAAAGACATGGTCAACGCTGTGGTCCAGTCAGCCGAGAAGCTGGAGGGCGCGGCGAAGCTTATCTCGATGCTCGAGGACAAGGCCGACGTCGAGCAGATCACGCCCGCAGAGCTCGCAGCGGTGCGCTCCATCGTGGAGACCTGCGCCGCCGACCTCGACGACGCCTGGAAAGAGGCCTAGAAAAAACTAGAGCCAGTCCCAGCAGGACCGGCCCATACAAAACCCGAAGGTTTTTGAATCTGCGATTATGATGGCAGCGTCAAGCGGCTTTGTCAAGGAGATTGCCTAGGAAGCGCAGGTACGACACGAATCCGTTTTGATCGCCGTAGCGCTCGCACGTATCCGAGATGCCGTCGCTGAGAGCGCTGAGCGCCTTGGTCGTCGATGGGCATAGCGCTCGCCCTCCGAGCCGGTCGAACATCACGAGGGTTTCCAGCAGCTGCTGGACGCGCCTGTTCTTGAGCTTCGACCGTCGAGTCTTGCTGTTGGGCACGCCGGCCTCTCCGAGCCAATCGTACACCAGGGTCGACAGGGAATAGTCGGACTCGTAGGTGGCGTCCATGCCGTTGACGATGCAGCTTCCATGCGAGCAGCAATTGCGAACCGCCTTCACGCCCTTGAGCACGTAGTGCTCCTCCCTCATATCCGCTTCGCCCCATCTCTCCGAGCAGAACAGGTAGAAGGCGAGCAGCGTTCCGAACGTGACGACCTCAAGGAACGCCCATACCGGCATGGCCTCCCGGTAGTGCCCGATGATGCGTCCCGAGTAGAGGTCGCCCTCCACCTCCGCCGTCATCCGCGCTCTAAGGTCTCGCTCGATGTAGCCGCGGTAGCGGCCGCCCTGGGACTCCATGAAGTCGGCGACTATCCCGTAACCGTCCTCGGCCTCATCCTCGGATATGCGGGAGATGATCGCCGTCTTCGCCAACCGCTCCACGTCCTGAGACGCCATGAGGAAGCACCGCCGCATCTCGGCGTCCAGCTTATCCATTTCCAGCAGGTCGTCGAAATCGAGCCGCACGTACTGGCCCTTCTTGGGTCCCTCCTCGTGCTTTTGGAAGAGCCGCCGGCACGACGCGAGATGCATGAACGTGCCTTGGCGCGTCAGCGCATCGACCGCCTTCTCCTCGTCGCAGCGCTCGAACGCGACGCCCTTCGCCTTCAGGAGGCCGACCTGCTCCTCCGGGGTCAGCATGGGCTTGAGGCCCGTCGCCTCGTGGACGCCCTCGTCGATGCCCCATGCGGTGTATGTCTTGTCCGTTTCTTCCATGCGGGCCATTCTACCGCCGCCGATACCGCCCCGATACCCTGCGTTCCCGTTTGCATGACATCCACGCACCGAGCGGGCTAACACGCCGCCGTTCCCGCTACCTCCTTGGAGCCGCCGCCCCGGGCGGCCTTGAGGCTCCGCATGCTCGTCCGGGAACCGCGCGCCGCGCAAGGGCCGCGAAAACTTTTCGCGCGGAAGGCACCTCGCCCATGACCTCCCGAAAACTCAGGCCCTGGCGGGTTTCGCATTCCTCCCTTGCGCGCCGCCCGAACCCCGGCCGGAGCACGGGCCACAAGGCCCGCCCAAAAGGGGCGGGCAGAAGACCACAAGGAGGTCAAGGAAATGGAAACGACGAAGATCCCGCTCGCAGCCTGCGTCGAGAGCAGCTACCAGAACCGCAAGGAGCTGGGCGACGTCTCGGGGCTGGCCCGCAGCATCGAGGTGAACGGGCAGATCACCCCGCTCATCGTGGTGGGCGACGGCGAGTCCTACCAGCTGGTCGCCGGGCACCGGCGCACGGCCGCCATGCGAAGCCTCGGAATCGAGGAGGCCGACGCCTACGTGATGGACGGCTGGGACGACGCGCGGATCGCGCAGATCCTCAACGCCGAGAACAACCATCGCAGGGAGCTGACCGAGGCCGAGCGCGGGCGCGGCATCCAGACGATGCTCTCGCTGGGCGTGCCGGTGTCAGACGCGGCGGTGTCGGCGGACATCCCCGAGGACAGGGCCGAGTCCTACGTGCGCGGCTCGAAGGTCGTGCCGGTGGATGCCGTGAACCTGGATTTCGACGCGGTGGCGCTCATGGGCGACTACGACGACGTGCTGACCGAGGACGACGTGGTGGCGGTCCTCTCCAAGAAGAGCCACTGGGACCGGCAGGCCGTCTGCCAGGAGGCGCGCGCAAGGGCCGCCGCAGAGAGAGCCAAGGCGGAGCTTGAGGAGCGCGGCATCCGGATCGTCGAGAAGGACGGCATCGACGGGGCCGACTACCACCGCTGCGACGGCGAGTGCGGCCACGCCGGGCTCGTGGCGACGGTGAGCCCCAACCGATGGGGCGAGAGCGCGAGTGTCACCTTCTACTGCGACGACGAGTCGCACGTCTACCAGCCCACTCCCGAGGAGGTCGCTGCGGAAGAGGCCTACGAGGAGCGCTGCGCCTCCTACAGCGCCATGCGCGAGCGCATCACCGAGTTCGCCAAGGAGGCGTTCCCGAAGTTCCCCGCCAAGGGGCAGTCGAAGCTGCGCCAGTGGGCCTGGGAGGCATTCGAGGAAGCCTACGGATGCGAGCCGGACGACGCCTGGGAGGGCTTCAAGCAGCCCCGCGCCAAGGCCCTCGACCAGTTCGTCCTCATGCGAGCCATCCCGGCATGCGTTCCCGCCGTCAACAGCCGGGTGCTCAAGTCCGACTACGAGCCGTGGTCCTACGACCTGGACGACCTGCTGGGCTTCATCTCCTTTGTGGACGACGTGCTCATGCCTGCGGGCTTCGAGCTCGCTGAGGGCGAGCGCGACCTGATGGACCACCTGCACGGCATCTTCGCTGCCGAGGACGAGGATGAGGTCTTCGGCACGGACGAGGACGCCCCCGCAACCGAGGAGGCGGCAGACGACGAGCCGCCATTCGAGGCCGACACCGTCATCGAGCCATCGGGCGCCCTTCCCAAGGCGGCCTAGCGCCGCCGCACCCCGCCCGGCCCAATCCACGGGTCGGGCGGTCTCTTCTCTTCCACCTACGAGAAAGGAACCGACCATGAAGACCACCCTCGAAGCCATGATCGTCCCCGCAGGCGACATGCCGTACCGAAAGACCCTCCAAGCCGACGAGAACGGCTCGTTCCTCCGCGCGCTCCAGGAATGCGTCGGCGGCCGCATCGAGGCCATGGGCTGGGTGTTCGGCGACGAACCGACCGTCTACTGCAACGAGGAGGGGTTGCTCCCCGGCAGCGGGTGCGCGCCGAACCGCGCCATCTACGCCGACGCCGCCATGGCGGAGGCGGGCTACGCGAGCCAGGACGACCCGTCGCGCCCCGTGGAGCCGGGCGAGCTCTACCACATCGCCTACGGCGACATGGTGTGCGTCGGGTTCGACCCCGAAACGGGCGAGGACCGCGACATCACGCCCGAGGAGTGTCAGCGCGTCATGGAGCGCTTCGGGAGCGTGGAGTCCATCGCTTCCGGCCCCATCGAGACCTGCGTCCTCCTGGCGAAGGCGGGCAGGGTCGTGCGCCTCTGACGGGCTTTCCCGGAGGGTGCCTCCTGCAGGTGCCCTCCCTCCGCACGCGCTTCCTTGGGAGACAAGCTGCCCGGGCATCGCGCGGGGCGGCAAGGGCCGCGAAAAACCTTCCGCTGAAAGACCACGTTAGCGACCGGAAGCTCAGGCCTGCGGTTTTCGCTTGAACCCTTGCCTCCCCTCGCGGCTCCCGTGCGACGCCGGCCCCAAGGAGGCGCGCCCGGAGGAAGGGCGCGCCGCGACGTACAGGAGGTCACATCATGGGAAATCGAGCGGTCATAACGACCAAGGAGCGCGACCTCGCGCTCTACCTGCACTGGAACGGCGGGCGCGACACGGTGGAGCCGCTGCTCAAGTACTGCGAGCTGCAGGGCTACCGTCCCCCGAGCGCCGACAGCTACGGCTGGGCCCGCATGGCGCAGGTGATGGGCAACTTCTTCGGCGGCTCGCTCTCCGTCGGCATCGACCTGTTCAAGCGCCTGCGCGACCAGGGCGATAACGGCGTCTACGTCATCGACGGCTGGAGGGTCGCCGAGCACATCGCCTTCGACTACGACTCGGACTACAACGTGGTGGGATGGCGCGAGGTCGGGTCGTCGGGCAAGCTGCCGGAAGCCCGCGTCCGGGACATGCTCCGAACCTTCGACGCGGCCATGCCCGAAGAACTTCGCCTCGGTGAGTTCCTTGACGCGGTCGAGATGCCGGTGGGCGACGTGGAGGTCGGCGACGAGGTGTGGATGCGCACGGTCGGCGGTAAGTGGGAGGCGTTCCCAGTCGTCGGGAAGGGCCAGCCCGAGTTCAACCGCATCGCGGTGACGGTAGACACTCCGGACGGCAAACGCGACATATCCTATCCCGACCTGCCCTACGTCGCCATGTACGACCATGACGGCGACTTCTCGTGGAACTCCAACAACTACGTCCACGGGAGCACGGCCCGCATCAAGCCGAAGAGATAGCGCGTACTGAAGCTGGGGACGATAAACCCCCGCCCATAAGGACGGGGGTTTCTTACGCTGTGAGGTATACTTTCACGCGAAGGTAAAAACACGATCCCGTCGGGTAGTCGGGGTGCGGCCACCATCGGACGGTGACCGTCAGTAACCTGCCTCCTTGGTTGTCCCTCCTTCATGTTCGCCATCTACATAAAGGAGGAATCACGATGAGTCTGTGCAAGCTCACCGTCTGCTTCGAGGAGCCGTTCTGGATCGGCCTCATCGAAAAGGAAGACGACGGTGCCTACAGCGTGGCGAAGCATGTCTTCGGAGCAGAACCCACCACCCCCGAAGTATTCAGCTTCGTGTGCGATCACTGGAACGACCTTCGCTTCACCCACGACGTTCAGGTCGAGGTCAAACAATCGAAACGAATCAATCCCAAGCGCCTTCAGCGAATGATAGAGAAAGAGATGAAGGCCAATGTCCGCCCAGGCACGAAGGCTCAGCAGACGCTTGCCGAACAGCGCGAGATGGCTAAGGAAGCCAGCCAGGCGCTTTCCCGTGAGCGCAGGGAAGAACTGAAGCGCGAGCAGTTCGCCAAGAGGACCGAGAAGCGCAAGCAGAAGCATCGCGGCCACTAGTCGGAGATCGCTGGCCATACGTCCATGCAGGTGCCTGAAAGGGCGCTTCGCATTCGTATGTCTGCCCAGCAAGACCGCTATGAACGTGATGAAAGACAACCGGATAGACGAGAACGCCATCGTCGAACGACTAGAGAGTGCGCGATGCGAGCGAGGAATCAGCGTAGCCGAGCTGGCTCGTCGGATCGGCGTTGACCGGAAGCGGCTCTGGTACGTGCTCAACGGCCAGCGCGAGATGCGCGTCGACGAGTTCATAAGGCTTTGCGCCTTCTTCGACCTCGGGCTCGGCTGCTTCATCGACAGGGCGACCGTCGAGGACCTGCGCTCCCCGCATCCGCACCGCGAGACGTAGCAGGGGCTACCCGCATCATGCCCGTCGGCCACGCGGTCGGCGGGCCTCCTCCGTCGCCGCGCCCGATTTGCGGCCATGGCCTCCTGGGCCGCGCGCCACCCCTTCCCACCTCTAGCTCCGCATCCTCGCCGAGAACCGGACGTGCGCGCAAGGGCCACGAAAACTTTCCGTTCGGGCGCAGCCTCCTCCAAGACCTCCGAAAACTCAGGCCCTGGCGGGTTTCGCTTCCTCCCTTGCGCCCGCGCCCGAACCCCGGCGACTCACGGGCCACGAGGCGGGGCAGAAGGGCCCGGCCGAACGACTTAGGAGGTCAACCATGAGCAACTTGAACTTGAAGGCGACGAAGGCGGCCAGCCGCTTCCTCGAGCATCGCGGCTACGAAGTGCTTGAGACGGGCTGGAAGTGCCCCGCCGGAACGTCCGACATCGTGGCCGAGGACGGCGACGTGCTCGTATTCGTGGACGTGAGCGCCCGAGACGGCATCGACCGTGGGTTCCCGTCAGACTCGTGCAGCCGGGAAAACCGAACGCGCCGCGAGATGGTCGCGCTGACATACCTCGCAGAGCATGCCGACGTCACCGAGCGCCCGGTCCGCTTCGACAACGTGGCGCTCCTGGTCGTCGGGCCCGACCGCGCGATGGTTCGCCACCACATCAACGCCCTGGGCGGGGCGGTCGCCCAACCGCAACCCGAGGCCGCGACGCCGACCGGCGCGGACCTGCAAGCCCTCCCGGAGGCCGCCTAAGACCTCCTGGCCCCTCCGCGAGGGGCGATACGCCCCCGGCCCGCAAGGGTCGGGGGCTTTTGCTTGCTCAGGCCCCCTCGATTCTCCTGCCCGTCCTGCGCGCGAGGATACACAGCGACTCCGCTATCTCCCCGGCCTCGTCGAACCCGACGGGAACGAACGAGGACACGCAATTCTCCTCAGGCTCCGGCGGCTCGGGCGCAACGGCCCTCCCGGCCCCCGGCTCGACGAGGGAGACCATGCCGTCGCTCACGATCTTCTCCACATACCACCCCCTGTCGTCCAGCCAGACGAACCTCTCGCGCCCGCATATCGAGACGGTGTAGCGCAGTCCGTGCCCTCCGACCCTCATGCTCGCCGCACGTCGCTTCTCAATGACCCTGTCGATGGCGAACACACGGCCGTCCTCCCATACGAGGGCAAGCGGCTCCACCGAGCCGTCCAGGGCGTGCCTGGCTATGACTTCGACGTAGCACTTCTCGCGCCTCTCGATGCCCTTCATGGCCCGCGTCTACCGGTGGAAGAAGCTGACGGGGTGCACGGTGTTGTCGCGCTTCGCGTCCATTCCCGCCGTGTCGGGGCATGATGCCTTCGTGCCCCACATGACGATGTTGTTCCCGAAGCGCCGTCTCAGCTCGTCGACAGCTGCGTCGAGCTTTTCCATGCTCGTGCGCCTCGGCACCGGGTCGAAGAGCGAGAGCTGCACGCTCTCGGATGCGGGCACCAGGTTCGAGGCGCGCACATGGAGCCCGCGCACGGGCTGCTCCGGACAGAAATGCCTCAGCTGCCGCATCAGCTCCCAGGCTGCGGAGGCCACCTCGGCTGTGATGTTCGTGGGCGTCCTCAGAGTCGTCTGCCTCCCTGCGGTGAGGAGGCTCTTGGCGTCGCGTACTCCCACTGAGACGGTTCGGCAGCGGGCCCGTCCCTCGCGCATGCGCTGGGCCACCGACTCGGCCAGCATCCACGTGACGGCCTTCGCCGTTTCCGGGTCTTCGATGTCGCGCGGGAACGTGATGCCGTTGCCGTAGGATTTGACCTCGCGCTCCACGTCGTTGGCGGAAAGGTCGAGGGGCTTCACCTCGCTCGCATCCTCACCCCTGGCGAAAGCCCTGAGGACAAGCCCCATCTTGCCGAGCCTGCGCCGCAGAAGCTGCTCGGACGCGTCGGCGAGCTGCCCGATGGAGTCGATGCCGGAGGAGTGCAGCTTGCGCTCCGTCGCCTCGCCCACGTAAAGGAGCTCTCGGACAGGTGACGGACGGAGGACGCCCTCCGCGAAGGCACTGTCCACCAGGGTCACCGCGTCGGGCTTCTTGTAGTCGCTCCCGAACTTCGCGTATATCTTGTTGTCCGCGACGCCGATGCTCACTGTGAGCCCCAGCTCCGCCTTCGACCGCTCGCTGATCTCGCGGGCCATCTGGAGCGGGGTGAGGCCGAGGCAGGTTGTCGAGCCGGTCACATCGACCCAGGCCTCGTCGGGGCCGAAGGGCTCCACAAGGTCGGAGTAATCGTAGTAGAGTCGGCGCATCTCCCCCGAGACCTGCATGTAGAGCCGGTAGTCAGGGGGTACCACGACGAGCCCCGGGCATTTCCTCCGCGCGTCGTTGAGCGTATCGGCCGTCTTGATTCCCGCTGCCTTGGCGAGGAGGTTCCGGGCGAGCACTATGCCGTGCCGGGCCTCCTCGTCGCCGCCCACCACCAAGGGCACCGCTCGCAGCTCTGGGTGCGCCTGGCACTCGATCTGGGCGTAGCAGCAGTTAATATCGCAGTGCAGGATGGCACGGGCGGTCATGGCGACCCTCCTCTTGAATCCTATTCCTATGCGCTGCGAGTTTCCTAACTATAGCGAACATAAGTTCGTTTGAATAGCGAACGAATTGTGTTTTCTGAATTCACGTCTCGTTCGTATGACAGCCATGCTGCGCCATATCCCGCAACGAAGCAAGAGGCCTATTCCGTGTACACAGCACACGGAATAGCTCTTGGCCGCCTCGCTCCGCCGTTCGCGGGCGATGTCTTTCGGCATCGTCCAGGGCGGCATCGCCACGGGGACGAACCTTCCCGAAACGGTACGGCGGCAGCTCGCCTCGGCCGTGCCTCGGCTACGCTTTGTGCGGGGGATTCCCCGCGCCCCTAGTGCGTCGGCCCGGGGCCTCCGAACGCTAACTCGGAAGGAGGCCCAGCCGACGCGATGGAGCGGTACCCCAAACAGATCCACGTGCGCATGTCCGAGGAGGAGATCGCCCGCGCCAAGGGCTTGGCGGCGTCCCTCGGCCTGACGCTCTCAGACCTCATCCGCCTGCTCGTCCAGCTCCCCGCAGAGAAGGCGGCGGGCGGGACGCCCATCGTCGTCATAGACCGCGTCACGGCCGTGAAGCTCTCCCGCGAGATGCGACGCTGGGGCCATCACTACAATCAGGCGGTCCATGCGCTGAACGCCATCGCCTACTACCTCCGCGCGAACGACATGGACTCGTCCGACGTCATCGAAGAGCTCGCACGCGCATCGGAAAAGCTCGCCGCCATGCAGCCCGGCGTCGAGGCGCTTCGGGCGGACGCGGAGGCCATCTTGGACGGCACCATGGCCGCCCTCGGCAGGTGAGGGACCGTGCCGATGCTCAAGGCCATCGCGGGGCACACCTCCGCGCGTGGCATCTGCCGCTACCTCACCAAGAAAGACCGCGCCCTCGCCGAGGACTACCTCAACATCGACGCGCCCGAAGGGGCGAGGGGCTACGACTGGGCGGTCGTCATGGACGAGACGCGGCACATCTTCGGAAACGACCTTCCCTGGCGTGGCAAGCGGGTGCGCACCTACAAGCACTACGTCGTCTCGCCGGACCCCAAGGACGGCGTGAGCCTTAGCGCCTTGCGCGAGCTCGCGACGGCCTGGGCCGAGGAGCACTTCTCGGAGTTTGAGGTCGCCATCGTCTACCACAACGACAACGGGCGCGGCATTCCGCACGCGCACATCGTGGTGAACAACACCAACATCGAGACGGGACGCCGCCTGCAGGACCCCGACCCGAAGGCGCTTGCTGAATCGCTGCAGTCCATAGCCGAGCACCAGGGGCTCACGGCGCTGAGGCCGCCTGAGGCGACGGGCGTGGCGGCGCGCGCCCAGAGGCGCAACCCGAAGAGGGCGCCCGAGACCTACCGCAGCGAGTACGTGCGCCGCGCGGAGCAGGAGCTCGTCGATCGCGGCGAGTACTCGTGGACGGCCGACATCCGGGCCCGCGTGCGGATCGCCCGCACGGTGTCCAGGAGCGAGGCCGAGTTCCGGGGCATTCTCTCCGCGATGGGCGTCACCGTCTCGGACAACTCACCCCGGGCGCAGCGGAGGGACTGGATATACGCCTTCGCCGACCGTCCCGCAAAGAGGATATCCGGGGAGCGCATGGGGCTCGCCTACGGGCGCGACCGCTTAGAACCGCTCCTGCGCGCGGGAGGCGTCCAAAGGCTCGAAGATGCCGGCGAGCGCGCCATAGCGGCCATAGCCAAGCGAGCGGTGGAGTTGGAAGACCTGGCGGAGCTGCGGAGCCTGTCGGGCGCGGTAGCCTTGTTGGAGGCGTCCCGCGCCCGGTGCCTGGCGGATTTGGACACCTTCCTCGAAAGCTCGGCGATTGCAGACGCGACTGCCGCGTCCTATATCCGGGCCATGGGTCTCCTTCCCGAGGAAAGGGCCGCCGCGCGCGCCGTCCGACCCGCAAGTCGGCCGGCAGCGAGCCGAGGCGGAAGGCGGACTGCGAGCGAGAGGCAGCCGCAGCCTGCTCGCCAACCTGCGCAGGAGAGAAGAAGAGAAGGATCGGAGAGGTGATCGTCAAAGCCTATTACGCCGGAGGCCGCATCGACGTGTTCGACACCGACCGCATGACCGACGGCGTGCCGCAGCCGGGCAACCTGCTCACCAACTACACGCTCGACCTCGCAGACGTGAACGGCGAGAGCCTGTGGCTCTGCTCCTACTACTACGAGGCAGCGCAGGCATACAAAGGAGAGCCGGGGCCGAAGGGGCTGCCCGTCGCGCGTCGCCGCGACGGGTGGAGCTTCCTCATAGCCGACGCCGACGACATGCGCAGTCTCAACCGAGTCACCATGGACGGCGAGACAGTGCTCGTCCAGATAGAGGATGAGCTCGTAGATGCCGCAGCCCTTGCATGGGCATGCGATGTCGCCGAGGAATACAAGCCCAAAATCATGCTTGCCTACAGGCATTACGTCGAAGACTCGTTCGGAGAGCGTAGCTTCGAGTCGGTAACCGGCGTGCCGACGTCTGTCGCACAAGCGATCGGTGCCAGCCTAACCGCGCATCGGGAAGCACGGCGCTTTTAGCTCACGATGTAAACTCCGCCCTACGATCTTGCCGCACATTCTTTTTCGGACGACGAAGCACCATTACAGGCCACGACCATCTCGGTTCCCCAATCACACATCGCACTCAGCACAGGGATGATTGATTCGCCAAGGCTCGTGAGGGAGTATTCTGTCTTTGGAGGAACCACTGGATAGACCTTGCGATTTATCAGCCCGTCAGACTCCAACTCCCGCAGCTGCTGCGCGAGCATCTTATCAGTAGCTTTTGGCACCAGACGGTGAATCTCGCTATATCGAAGAGTCTTGTCTATAAGATGCCACAAGATGACAGCCTTGTATTTCCCGCCAATAAGGGCAATTGTTGCCTCGACGGGGCAGTTGAAGGGCTTCTTAGCTTCCAGGCCCATAACCCACTTACTTTCCTTTTAGGTAGTATATTCCCAAATAGTGCATTCTTCCATAAATCTTGCAGCAAGCATATCCTCATGCCCATGATCCTGTCAATCAATTGAAACGGAGGAAGAGCTATGGACTTTCTGGATCTGGCAAAGCGCCGTCACTCGGTTAGGACTTTTAAACGAGAAAGAGTCGGGATCGAAGATGTCCAGCGCATTCTGGAGTCAGCGCGGGTTGCCCCCACTGCTGCCAACAAGCAGCCGGTAAGGCTTGTCGTCGCGCAAGACCCAGATACCCTTTCGCGCCTTTCGAAAACTGCGGATCTCTACGGGGCTCCTCTAGCGATACTCGTCTGTGCCGACAAAACGCGGGCCTGGGTACGCCCCTCGGACGGCAAATCAACTTCCGACATCGATGCGGCGATAGCGTGTGACCACATGATGATGGAGGCAACGAGCCTAGACTTGGGCAGCGTATGGATATGCTGGTTCGATGCGGAAGCCATACGGAAAGAGCTTGATCTTCCAGATGAGCTGGAACCGGTAAACATCCTGGCAATCGGCTATTCTGCAGAATCCCCTAGCGACCCTAATCGGTTCGCAAGGGATCGTATTTCCGTTGATCGGCTAACCAATATCCGCAGATAGCCTGAAGGGGCGCGACGTCTACAGCCGTCGCGAGGCGGAAAGCCAACTAGGAGTGGATTCTCCTATGGCCTGTGCGCCGCTGCGGCATGCGGGGCATGGCCCTCACGCCATTGAGTGGGGGTCATGCCGACATAGCGCTTGAAAGCGGCGATGAAGCTGCTCGCGTGTTTGAAGCCCACCAAAGTAGCGAGCTGCGTCATCGTCGGATCTTCAGCACAGCCAGCAAGTGCTCTTGCGCTGGAAGAGGAAAGCAGCTCGCATGCCCGTTCTATCCTGCGTTCGGCGATATACGATCCCAGGCTTTGCCCGGTCTCGCGCTTGAAGACCTCGCATAACCTCGTCCTGCTCGTAAATAGCATGCGCGCAATAGCTTCCAGCGTGAGCCCTTCCGCAAGGTGCGCCTCTATAATCTTCTTGGCCTCTGCGACCAGGCGCTGCGATGAAGGAGAGCTAGTCGCCTCCGCAGCGTAGCTGCGCTCAGTAGCGTAATCGACGATCGCATACAGGGAGCTGTTTACCACAGAGCGGAGGAACAGGTCGCTTCCCGGCCTGCAAAGCCGCTCCAAGTTTATCCCAGCGAGAGCGCGCTCAATAGCTAGCGGGAAACAATTGGCTCTCGGTTTCGAGATCTCGCGTCTCAAAAGCTCCATCGCACGCGCATCTTTGCCCCCGGAGCAGAAAAACTCGGGAAGCATGACGATGCAGACGGACGAGAACTCTAGTCCCTTATCGAGACGACACGTATACGACCCCTCGCGCTGAGCGAACGAAACGATATTGCGCTCCGCTATCGCATGAGAGTTCGCCATGCGGTTCGGCATCCTTTCCACCACAGGTCGCGATAAAGACGCCAAGCAGCAATAATCAGGGGGGCACTCCGTCATGAGGAGGTCTTCTGATGTTGTGATGTCGTGCACCGTCACAAGACAACTATCCTCGACTTGAGCGGCCCATAAGAATCCAGCACCCACCTCGGGCGGAATACGGAACAGCTCGCCAAAACGCATGGGTGTTCCGACAAGGCCAAACTGCCTTGCCTGCGGCATGAAAAAGCGCTGTAGCTCCTCGTCAATGTCTGTACGTATATCGGCGCGCATTGCTCAACTCATTAGGCGATCGTTCGGAATCGTTAGGAATAGATACAGGTGTTAACCATCTGCAACATTTATGCCAGGAGCAATCTTACCCTCTCCCTCAAAAACCCTCAAGAAAGGATCTCGCATGACGCAAGAACAAGATGCCAACGGCAACGGGAAGCGGAAGGCCCTTCTGAGCAAGCAACCTGTTCGCTTGATGGTGGGCTTAAGCCTTCCGGCGATAGTCGGCATGGTGGTGATAGGCCTCTACACCTTCGTTGACGCCATTTACGCGGGGCAGCTCCTCGGCGTGAATGCCATGGGCGCTGTGTCGGTCGCATATCCCTTCACCTTTATCAACTCCGGCATAGCATGCCTTATCGGCATGGGGTCCGCCTCAGTGCTCTCCCGCGCAGTGGGTGCCAACGACCAAGCAACCATTGACAAGATCATGGGCAATCTCATCGTAATGAATACAGTCCTGTCCCTTGCGTCGACGATTGCGGTCATCGCCTTCGCCCCGCAGCTTCTCGCGCTCGTGGGCGCCGAGGGTGAGATGCTCGATCTTGCGGTGGCCTATATCCGCATCGTCTTCATAGGGAGCCTGTTCGTGAACTTCGGTCAGAGTTCTAACATGGTGATGCGCGGCGAGGGCGACATGGTGCGAGCCATGGCGATCATGGGAGGAGGCGCTGTACTCAACATGATCCTCTCCCCCATCTTCATCTTAGCTCTACGTGACACTGGCTTCGGCATCCAGGGAGCGGCTGCTGCAACGGTCTTATCCCAGTTTGTTGTTGCGGCCGCAATGCTCTGGTGGTTTATCAGCAGGGAAAAGGTCTGCCGCATCCATCGCATCGCGATCTCCGGAGATGTGCTTGGAGAGGTGGTTAAGGTGGGTGTATCGGCCATGCTGATGCAGGTCCTCACCCTCGTCTACCAGGCGGTCGTGTACCGCGTGGCCGCTACCTGGGGAGGGTCCGAATGGCAGATCCTCTTCGGTGCGGCGCTACGCTACCAGGCCTTCGCCTTCATCCCGCTGTGGGGCATGAGCAATGGCCTGCAGCCCGCTGTCGGAACGAACTACGGCGCAAAGCAGTTCGCCCGCGTGCGGCACATCCTGCTCACATTCTGCATCGGGGCAACCGTGCTCTCACTTATCTTCTGGATTCCTGCCATGGTAAGCCCCGCATCGGTTTTGGGGCTCTTCATCACCGATCCGGCCCTCATCGAGATGGGCATCGGTGACTTTCGAGTATTCTTCTGCCTCTATGTGACTTACGGCCTGATGATCATGGCCATCACCTACATGCAATCGATCGGCGATGGTGGCAAGGCTGCTCTGCTCACTATTGCCAGATCGATCATCCTGTTCATACCTCTCGTGCTGGTGATCCCCCAGGTGACGGGGTTAGGCATCCATGGCGTGTGGCTAGCATGCATGCTTTCTGACGGCGTTGTGATGATTCTTTCCGTTGCGATGATGCTGGTTTCCACTGTCGGTTTGGAAAAAAGAAGAATTGCGGTTTCGTAGCAATCAGCACGCAGCAATTGCAATACCGAATCCAAAGCCACACGCATATCCGAGGCAGTAGAGCCCTGCAACCTACAGATATCCGACCACATTGAAACAAACGGCTTAGCCGAAAGGAGCTCTCTGGTATCGCGTAAATCTCAGCAACGTATCACGCCAAGTATAACTGCAAAAGAGCTTTTCATCCTTGGATATCGGCAGGTTCATCCGGTATGGAGTCTCACGAATTCGTCAACAGAGGCATGGGCGATGCAGACGACATCTACGCGAGGATGGCGCGTTGCCGCAAAGCGCGCGGCATCAGCATCGCCGAGCTCGCACGGCGCATAGGCGCGGACAGGAAGAGGCTGTGGTATGTGCTGAACGGACAGAGGGAGATGAGGGTGGACGAGTTCCTGAAGCTCTGCCTGGCCCTGAGGGTGGACCCGAGGAGCTTCGCGAGCCGGAAGATGGTAGAGGAGATCGGGAAGAGAACCTTCCCGGATAGATGAAAGGAGGGAGCGCTGGGCGCTCCCTCCTCGTTTAGTCAGCCGAATTGTTCCCCTTGCGGCTCGATCACTCATCCGACGCGTCTTCGTCGTCGGACTCCTCCGAGCTTTCCTCCTTCCCCTCGTCATTTTCCTTGGCCCCTCTCTTGCGATGCGCGAGGGCGAGCGCAGCCGTCAGGGCCGCCACCGCCGCCAGGCAGACGAGCGGGACGATGTTGTTGGTGTCACCGGTCTGCGCCAGCTTCGTCTTGGGGATGTCGGACGAGGGCTTCTCAACGATATCGACGCTTTGCCCCTCGTCGTCGATGTCCTCGTGGACCGCCACTACCTCGCCGTCCAGCGCTAGGCTCTCGAAGGCCACCGTCCGGTGCCCTGCGAGCGCGCTGCCGTCGAAGGAGAACGTGACTTCGACCGAACCGTTGGGTTCTGTGGGCGTGAACGCCACCATGCTCGCCAGGGGCAGCCCATCCATTTCGACGGGCTCGGCGGTCGTCTTGTCGATGAGGGTTCCGGTGAGCACGTACTCGCGTCTGGGCTCAAGGTTCTCGTAGCGCACCTCGTCCACGATGGTCACGTCCGCATCGGCTTCGGCCTCATGGTCACCGTCCTCCGCATCGGTGGCGGTCGTGCCTATCTCAGGCACAGGCTCGGTCATGCGGACGGTCTGGTTAGCGTTGTCGATGTCCGCGTGCTCGCAGACGAGCTCGCCCTCGCGGTAGAGGTACTCGTAGATGACGATGTCCTTGCCCGCAAGGCCTGTGCCGTCAAACTCGAAAGAGACGGTCTCGAACCCGTTGGCCGAGGAGGGCGAGAACTGCGCCTCTCCCTCGACGGCGCTGCCGCCGGCGAGGAGGTCTTCGCCCGTCGCTTTGTCCACGAGCTTGCCCTTGACAGCATAGGCGGCCCCGGGGACGAGGCCCGAGTAGAACACCTGGTCCTCGATGCGCACGGTCGAGTCGGCCGATGCCTCGTGGTCGCCGTCTGCGGCGTCCGTGGCCACCGTGCCGACCTCGGGGGCGGGCTCGACTTTCACGGTCTGCCCCTCGTCGCGGATGTCGGCATGGACGGCGATCTCGATGCCCTCGTGCAGCAGGTTCTCGAAGACCACGATTTCCTTCCCGGCGAGGGCCGAGGCGTCGAACGTGAACTCCACTTTGACCGTGCCGAAGGGGGCTATGGGCGCGAAGTCGCGCTCGGATGTCACCTCGGCTCCGTCGATTTGGAGGGGGCGTCCCGTGGCCTTGTCCATGAGCGTGCCTTTGACCGTGTAGGCCTTACCGGGCACGAGGTTGGCATAGGCCACCTCGTCGACGACGGTGACCTTGCCCTCGGGAGCGATCATGTGGTCGCCGTCGGCCTTGTCGGTCGCCTCGGTGCCGAGGCACGGCATGGGCTGGTCGTCCACCGTTCCGAGGTCGATGTCGAGGTCGGTGGCGGTGGTGTCGCGGCTCACGTTGAACGCGTCCTCCCAGAGGGCGTAGCCCTCGTTCGCCTCGCAGCGGAGCTCCTGGATGCGGTACTCGCCGAAGGGCAGCGCCCCCAGCTTGTCGTCGGGCTCGGCAACCGACCCGTCCTCGCCCTGCCCGAACCAGATGCCGGAGCTCTCCACCACGTCAGACGTGTCGATGTAGTCCTCGTCGAGCAGCTTGTCGTTCGCGTTCACCGCCTCCTGGCGGCTCCGCCACTCCGAGGAGGTGTTGAGCATCCCGTTTCGGTCGGTCACGGCCACGTGGGCCTCCCCCGTGGTGACGTTGGTGATGAGGAAGGGCACGTGCGCGAGCTTGCCGCCCAGGATGGAGCCCTTCTTCTGCAGGTGCGCGTCGTGGCGCACCACCTGGTCGCGCCATAGCAGCGCCTCGCCCTCCCGGTCGGCGGTGACGGTCTTGCCGTCCTCGCGCACCTCGAAGGTGCGAGGTGCGCCGTCGGTGAGCAGGTAGCTGTCGTTGGTCGCCGTCTCGGCGATGGTGTAGGTTCCGTAGGGCAGCGTGTCGGATGCGGTCTGGGCGGTGTAAGCCTCCTTCTCGGGATTCCACGCGGTCTCGATGACGGCGACCACCGCGCCCTTGGGGCGGTAGGTGCCCTCCACCATGACGCCGTGCTCCGATGCGTTCACCACTGTGAACTCGATGCCGGAAAGGGAGCTGCCGAGGTAGCCCGCGTCCCCGATGGCGGCGTGGTCGGCACCTCCGATGGCCTCGCTCTCCCCGAGCTCGAGGTCGTCCTTCTGCACCTGCACGCCGCCGCGCTTCACCTCGTTGAGCATGCCGTCGGCCTCCACCAGCTGGTCGAACTGGCCGTCCTCGCGGATCTCGACCACGTGGCTCACGACGCCCTCCCCGGTGTAGCCCTCGGGGGCCTTCGTCTCAACGATCTCGTAGGTGCCGAAGGGAAGCGCGCGGACCCCGGTCGTGGCCGTCCATGCGTCCAGCGACTCGTTGTACTTGGTGGCGATGGTCATGACGGCGTCGCCCGGGCTGAAGAGCTCGGCCTCCTGGAAGGCGCCGTCGCCGTTCGCGTCGTGCCAGACGGGGTTGGCAGAGCGGTTGTACACCGTGAACTCCGCCCCCTCGAAGGTGGCGTCGCCCTGGGCGTAGCTCCAGAACTCGCCGTCCTCGTGCTCGTAGCGCTCGGCATCGCCCTTGCCCACGATGAAGCCGCCGCGCTGGGGGTCCTCCCCGAACTCGCCTGCGGGCTCGATCTCGATGACCTCGTCGTAGCCCTCGGCCATGTCGGCTGTCACGCGCAGGCGGTGGGCTTCGCGGTCGAGCAGGTAGCCGCCCGACGGGTCGAGCTCGCGGACCTCGATGTCTCCGAGGGGTATGTTCTCGAACACGACGAGCGCGCCCTGCGTCTCGCCCTTGACGGTCTCGGTCGCGCTGCCGCGCTTGTAGCTCGCCTGGTAGAGCGCCCCGTCGAGGGTGGCGTCGCCCTGGGGTGCGCCCCGGCCGGTCTCGGCGTCGAACTTCCTCAGCTTGAGCGTCACCGTGACGGGCGGCTCTGCCGAGGAGAACGTGTAGTCGTTGGAGGGCCCAACCTCGTAGACGCTCCCATCGAGCGCGTAGCCCGGGGAGGGCTTCACCTCCTTGGCGTAGAAGGTGTCGCGCGTGGCCCCGAGGCTGCCCGACTCGCCCGCGCCGCTCGCGTCGGTCGAGAAGGTGGTGACGCGGTTGCGGTCGGCCTGGGCGTCAGCGGCCGTGCGGTAGATGCCGTAGACCGCGCCGGCCAGCGTGTAGTCGGGGTCGCCTGCGGCCCACGACTCGGAGGCGGCCTTCGCCACCTTCACGGTGGTGTGATAGGTGAACGAGAGGATGACCTGGGTGGAGGACCCGGTGTAGAGCATGAAGGGCTCGAAGTTGCCGGGCACCTCGCCCGCGCGGGCCGCTATCTTGCGGCCCGTGGCGTCGGGGTTGATCTCGGAGCCGTCGGTCCCGAACCCTATCACGTTCCAGCGCACCCACTCGCGGAATCCCTCCGAGCACCCGAACAGGGCGTAGTTGCCGTCGGACGCGTAGGTGTCGGCCATCAGGATGTGGGCGAGGGCCATGTAGCGGTCGGCCGTCATGGCTCCGCCCCCGTACCAGCTGCCCGGCCAGAGCCCCTTGTCGAAGCCGGGCGAGCCGTAGGAGAACCAGATGTCCGCCGCCAGCTCGCTGGTGCGCCCGCTGATGGCCTCCAGGGGCTGCTTGGCGTAGGTGCCCGCGTCGGGCGTGTTCTTCGAGGGGTTGCCGCACCAGGCGGGCTGGCCGTCCACCTCGAACCAGGTGGTGTTGTAGGCGTCGTACTCGATGCGCGAGCCGACCGTGAGGGTCGCCCCCTGGGCGGCCTGCGCCTTGGCGGGCGAGAGCGCGAGCGAGGGCAAAAGCGCGCCCAGGGCGAGCGCCGCCGCGAGCAGGATCCGCACGGCCTTCGAGGCCGTGCCGTTGCGTGCTGTTTCCATGCGCGGCCCCCTATCGGCTCTCACGGTCTAAAGGGCGCGCGTCGCCCTTCTCCATGGAGTCGGAGGCCTCCTTGGCATCGTCCGCCCGCTCGGCAAGCCCCCGGTCGTCCTTGGCGTGCTCTGCGGCGTAGCGCTTGCGGGCCTCGGAGAGGGCTTCCTTGATCTGCGCGGGCTTGACCTTGACGACCTCCTTCTCGCGCTTGCCGTCCTCGCCGACGACGGGCTTGCCCTCAGCGTCGAGCACGGTCTTCCTGAGCTGGACCTCGCGGTCGGCGAGGAGCGGGATGTCGCGCCAGTTCTCGCCTCTGAACTTCGAGGGGTTCACGTAGAGCGGGCTGAACTCGAAGCCGCCCACGTCCTTGCCGTCGATGACGGTGTCCGGGGGCATGCGCACAACGTTGAAGGTCTTCTGCTCGCCCGTGGCCTTGTCTTTGTAGGCGATGTTCTCCTTCACGAAGGCGTGGTGGAGGCTGATGTAGACGTTCTTCTTCTCTTTGACAGGCGTCTGTTCTGCCATGTCTTTCTCCTTTGCATCTTCTGGCGCTCCGGCCGGGTGTGTCGGGAAGGGCCGGCGCGCCTCTTGTCCGTTTCCTTGGGAGGGCGCGTCCCTTAAGGCCCTCGCGCCGAGGCCGCCACGGGTCAGCCGCCCATGATGTCGCGCGCCCAGGACCCGCTCTTGACGAGCGAGAGGATGAGCAGCACGCACATCGCCAGGTACTGGAGCGCGTAGGAGAGCCCGCCCACGATGGAGTCGACCACGGGCACCCCCGCGCTCGCGGCGTTGAGGCCGCCGAGCACGATCGGGAACGACACGAGCAGCACCAGGATGATGACGCCCGCCAGGCACACGGCGGTGAAGTTCTTCAGGTAGCCCACGCCCATCTGGCGCGTCTCGTCGAGCGAGGTGAGCGCGAGCGGGATGGGGCTGAAGGCAGCCATGATGTAGATCTGGATGGCGCGCGCCCAGCTCACGACGAGGGCCACCACGTAGGCGACGATGACGACGAGCCAGGACACGAGCGCCACCACGAGCATCGCGATGAGGGCCGCCACGTCGTCGTCGGTGGTGGTTATCGACACCGCCGAGAGGTCGAGCGGCATGCCCTGGCCGAAGAGCGCCGTCACGCGGTCGATCGCGAGCTTCACTACCTCGTAGACGGCGGCCATAAGGTCGAAGCTGTTCTGTACGAGGAAGAGGAACACCGCGAAGAAGACGAGCATGAGCACGACCTCCTTCACGCCGGGCATGCTCGCGTTGCCGTCCATCTTCTGCGACACCTTCACGAGCTGGACGGTGAACACGAAGGAGAGCATCCCGCACCCGATGGGCAGGATGGCGTGCTGCCACACGCCCCGCACGAGGTCGTACATGGTGACGGTCCCGGCGCTTCCGAGCATCTGGTCGAAGCCGGACGAGAGGACCCCTCCCGCGCCTATGGATTTGAGCATGTCGGCCTGGCTCGAGAATATCCAGTTGCAGGTGTCGCGCAGGATGCCGCAGAGCCACGCGTTGATGTCGCCGGCGATGTCGGCGAAGGCGAGGCCGGGGCACGCGAGCATGAGCGCGCACAGAAGGGCCGTCGCCGAGAAGGCGGCGGCGAATCCCCGGCTCGCCGCCGTCCGGTTGAGGAACGCTCGCATGGGGCGCCGCCTATCCGGCCACGGTGAACGAGCCGTCCTCGTACACCGCCGTGATGATGGTGGCTGCCGCGTCGTCCAGATGGAAGGTGGCGCTCACGCGTCCGCCGCGCACGTCCAGGTACACCTCGCCGTCGAAGGAGGCCGTGGTGGCGGAGGGCGCGTGCGATGAGCACCAGGACCCGACAGCCGAGGCGAGCTCGCCCGCCTTGCCGTCTATGAGGCCCGTGTAGGGCTCGGCGAGCCCGGACACGCCCACGGCCGTGCCTGCGGACTTGCCCTGCACGTAGCGCGTCCCCATCGCGAAGGCGTCGCTCGCCACGGTGAGGACGCCGTCGGTCTCCTCCACGATGATCGAGGCGGGGGTGGTGCAGGGATCGCCCTCGCGCATGAAGTCGATGTCGAGGTGCTTCTGGCCGTTGCCCTCGCCGGCCTCCTTGACGTCGAACACGGTGAGCTTGACCGATGCCCCGTCGCTCTCCACGAAGGAGCGGTCGCGGAACTCGATGGTCCTCTCGGGCGCGCCCTCCGCCTGCCATACGTTGCCCTGGAGCATCTTCGCGATCTCTGCGGACTCGTCCGTGGCGGGCGATGCGCCCGCGATGTCGGCGCTGCCGGCATCCTGCGCGATGCTCTCGGTCGCGGCCTGCGCCTCTGACCCCGCGCTCTCCTCGACCGTGTGCGCGATCGAGCATCGGACCGCCGTGCTGCCGATGATGACGGCCACCATGCCGATGGCCGCCGCGAGCATTACCTTGTTCTTCTTCTGCATGTTCTCTCCTTGTCTATCGGAATCTGATGGCGCATGTGAAGTAGGCGATGCCGCTCGCGCGCCTGCAGACGTCCCCGGTGTGGGGCTCGTGGATGTACTCGTCGCCGCCCGCGTAGATGGCGACGTGGCCGGGCCTCCACAGGATGTCCCCGGGCTTCGCCTCGGAGAGCGGCACGCGCCGCCCCGCTGCTGCCTGGGCCTCGGAGTTCCTGGGGATGGAGATTCCCGCCTGCGCGTAGCAGTACTGGGTCAGCCCCGAGCAGTCGAGGCCGACGCCGGGCGTCGTGCCTCCCCATACGTAGGGGACGCCGAGCTGGCCCATGGCCGCCGCCACGATGGCGTCGCCGTTGGCCGCGCCGGAGCGGAAGTCCTCAAGGCTCATGCCGTCGAAGCGGCGCAGGCCCCAGGCGTCCATGGCAGACTTGAGGGATGCCACGTACTCCGAGGACGTGGCGTAGCCCGCGTCCTTCAAGCCCTCCGCCATCTTGTCGGAGCTCTTCTCCGCGATCGCCTGCCGGATGAGGGCGTTTCCCGCATAGCGGGCGTTGGCGAGGAGCACGCGGCTGCGGAACACGATGCACTCCCGGTGCCCCTTGAACACGGTGAAGTCCGCCATGATGCCGACGACCTGCCCTGCGTACTCCTCGTTGGTGGCCCACGAGCTCTTGCCCGCAACCTCCGGGCAGCCGAAGAAGGACGAGGCCCACTTGATGCCGAAGAGGTTCTTGTCGCGCTCGGCGAGAAGCGACAGGTGGTCGCCCGCGCCGCTCTCGCAGATTATCTGGGCGAGCGTGCAGCCGGCGGGGTGTCCGTACTCCTCCTGGCACTCGAGCGCCGCCTCCACCATCTCCACCGTGATGTAGGGAGGAAGCCCTTCGAGGGACGCCTTTGCCGCCTCGCTCTTCCAGAAGCCGAAGATGGCGCTCATGAGCTGCGAGACGACAAGCACCGCGAGGACGAAGCAGAGGATGCCCGAGAGCGCTCCCGCCACGGGACCGGCGGCCGAGGCCGCCGCCCCCGCGAGGGCCTTCGCAGCCCCCTTCCTCGCGGCCTCCCCGGTGGCCTTGGCCGCCGTTGCGGACTCGGATGCGCGCGCCGCCCTGGCGCGGATCCATGTCCTTCGGGATTGGGCCCGCCTCATCTCCGTCATCTTCTTCGCAGACGCCTTGGCCTTTGCGTCTTTTCCGACCCGCTTCGCCGCCTTCGCCTCCGTCGCCGCCCGCTCTGCGGGAGTGGCCTTCTCGGGGCTCGCGACGTGGGCCTTCTCCCGCCTTGCGGCGCGCATCGCGACACGCGACGTTCGGTAGGCATCGCCCGTTCCCTCAAGCTCGTCGGAGTCGTCCGCCTCATCGGCAGCGGCATCGGCGGCGAGCGCGGCGAGGTGCCTGCGCGCCTGGAAGGCGGACTTGGCCTCCCGGGTGGCGGCAACGTCTGCGTCCTTTGCTTCAGCTTTGCGCTTCTCCTTGGGAAGGGGCTGGTCGGAGCGGGGCTTTGTCCCTTTGGGCCTTCGCCCCTCGGCCCTGCGGTCGCCCGACTTGCGGACGAGCCCGGTGGAGACGGCGTCGGTGCGCGCCCTCCGCGCCACTTCCGCCGCATCGGCCGCGCCCTCCTTGGCGGCCACAGACGCCTCCGTGGACACGGCGGCCGCTTCTGTCCCCTTGGCTAGATGCGTCACTGGTCGGCGCCCTTCCGGCGTCGGGCTCGCTTGGCGAAGTCGCTCTCGCGCTTCTTCGCCGCGATCTCCTCGGGCTTGGTGTTGAACAGGTCGTAGAGCCTGCCCTTCGGGAAGTCGTCCTTCAGGGGCACGCGGGCCCCGCCCGCGATGAGCAGCCCCTCGCCCGCGCGTACGGACTCGTCGATGTAGGATGCCTCCTGGGCGCTCATGTCGAGCAGATCGGCCCAGGCGCGGCGGTCGAGCGGCGACTGCTTGTGCAGGAGCACGAAGTCGGAGTTGAGCACCATGTTGCGGGCCTCCTCGTGGTCGAGCATGTAGACGCTGTTCTGCGTGATGCCCGTGGCGATGAGGTTGAACTTGCGGCCCTCCGCCCAGTACTTCGAGAAGTAGCTGATGATGGCGGGGTGCCCGAAGAGCGACTGCACCTCGTCGATGTAGAGCCAGGTCGTGATGCCGCGCTCGTAGTTGTAGTACATGCGGTTTCGGACGCTCTCGAGGACGGCGATGATGCCGAAGGCGCGCATGTTCTCGGAGAGGTCCTTGAAGTCGATGTTGGTGATGCGCCTCTCGAAGCCCACGTTGGAGGGGTGGTTGAAGAACGACAGCGCCCCCTCCACGTAGCGCTCGTAGCGCAGCGCGATGTCGCGCGCCTCGGGCTCGGGCTGCTCCTTCAAGATGCGGTGGAAGTCGCCCAGGAGCGGGTCGCGCTCCGTCTCGGCGGCCTCGCGGTACGCCGCCTCCACGCAGCGGCTGATGATGGACTTGTCCGCTTCGGGAAGGCCCTCCGCGCCCTCCGCCATGGTGGCGCTCGACAGGGCAAGGAATGCGTCTATCTTGAAGGCCATCTGCGCCGAGGGCGACTGGTGCGCCACGTCGGCCAGGTCGAACGGGTTCAGGTGGGTGTCGGAGTCGGGCGCGAAGCGGATGGACTCGCCTCCGTTGGCGACCACCACGGGAGAGTACTCGCCGGCGGGGTCGAGGATGATGATCTCGTCCTCGGGGTAGGCCAGGATCGTGTTCTCTATCTCGCGCTTGACCGAGAATGACTTCCCGCTCCCGGGCTTGCCGGCGACGAAGCCCATGGGGCTCGCCAGCCGCTTGCGGTTGCAGAGCACGAGGTTGGAGGACTGCTTGTTCTGGCCGTAGTAGCCGCCGCCCGCCTGCGCGAGCTCCTGGGTGGCGAAGGGCATCTGTATGGCGACCTGGGCGGTCGTCATCATGCGGGAGACCTCCACGTGGTTGTGCCCGAGCGGCAGCACCGAGTTCAGGCCCTCGCGCTGGCGGTAGTCGAGCGCGTCGGCCTCGATGGAGTTGCGCCGCGCGGTCGACACGATCTGCATCACCTGGTCGTCCAGCTGCTCGCGGGTGGGGGCGTAGGTGTAGACGAGCCCGGTGTAGACGTAGAGGCGCTGGTTGCGGTTCTGCAGGTGGTCGAGGAGGTCTTCCGCCTCCTCCTTCGAGTACTTGAGCTCGGACGGCAGGATCTGGAAGTCGTAGCCCTTCTTCACCGCGCTCATCTGCTCGTCGATTATCTCCTTGTCCATCCAGGCGATGCGCTTCTTCACGAAGGCGACGGCCTTGGACTTGTCCATGGCCTGCACGTGGATGGAGATGGCGAGCGGGATGGGCAGGTCGATGATGTCGGCGAGGCAGCGGTCCGAGAGCTCGCTTCCGAAGCGGTTGATGGAGAGCACCTGCCCCCAGGTGTCCTCGGTCTTGAAGCAGGTGCCCGAGCCCTCCGGCTTGAAGTCGAGGGACGCCGGGCAGATGAGGTCCTTGCTCGTGAGGCCGCCGGCCGCGCCCACCGCGTCCCACGTGAACAGGTTGGGCTTGCCCGGGCGCAGGAGCCCGTGGATGGCGTCCAGCCGCTCCTCTCCCGAGAGGGGGCGCGCGGCGCTCCTCATCTTCGCGAGCGTCTGCTCGGCGTCGGTGCGCATGCGCGCGAGCTTGGGAAGGGCCTCCCCGATGCTCGCTGCGCCGACCGAGAACGTGAGGTAGCGCTCCCGCGTCAGGTTCGACACGCCCTCGCGCATCTTGTCGTTGAGGATGCGGTTGTACTCCTCGGCGTAGGCCGCAGTGGCCGGATCTCCCGCGTCGAAGAAGCGCTTGCGTCCGATGAGGTCGGCGGGGATGGGGCGGTTCACGACGGAGAGCTGCACGCAGGTCTCCGCGCCGAAGTAGTCGAACAGCTGGCACCATCCGCTGAAGATGGCCTGCTGCGACTCCTCGCGGGCCGACTGGTAGCTGATGTCGTCGAAGGCCAGCGTCTGGCTGAACAGCCCCTCCTCGACCTGCGCGATGCCGTTCTCGTACATGAGGTCGAAGCCCACGGCCCCGTACACGTCGCGGGCCGCGCGGCGGCGTTTGCGCTTCTCGGCCATCTGGTCGGTGAGCTCGCGTTCCTGCTCCGCCATGCGGCGCCCCAGGGACATGGAGCGCCTGGGGCCGGAGCCGGGCCTCACGAGCGCCTTCTGCTCGTTCTGGTTGCTAGAGTTCCGGGACATGCCGCTCCGCCCCCTTCCTCTTGGAGGCGCGGCGGGCGCGCCGATCGACCTTCGCGCAGCCGACGGGGCCCGCGAGGGATGCCGGGCGCGAGCCCGTGGCGTAGACGAGCTTCCCGTCGCCGAGGACGTGCTCCGCGAACAGCGGCACGAACTTCTCGGGAACGAGCCCCTTCGGCCGCCAGAAGCCGAGCAGCCAGAACGGCATGGACGCGGCCATGACGGGAAGGGTCGCGGCGTCCACGGGGATGCCGAGGCCGACGTTCGCCACCGCCGCGACGGCCACGGCGGCGGCGAGCCCTCCTGCGGTGCAGGCGAGCGTGCGGGCGGAGAGCTTGCCCACCACCTTCTCGGTGTACTCGCCGATGTCCTTGTGCACGGATACGCTCAACATGGGCCGCTCCTTAAGCCGGGAGCCAGCTCGTGTCGAGCATTCCGAAGTACACGGCGGCGGCGATGATGATGCCGCCGCCCGCGATGGTCGAGATGGCGCTCGCGATCTGGGCGCCGCCCTGCTGCTCGCGGATGGCGAGGCCGAGCGACACCGCTCCCCAGACGACGAGGAAGCCGCCCAGGAACGTCACGCATCCCGAGACGAGGTTGATGATGTTTGCCAACATTGGGGTCTGTTTCTCCTTTGCATCTTGCCGCGCGGCCGGGCGTGTGCGCCGGGAAGGGCCGCGCTATCGTTTAGAATCGTTGCCGGGGGCGGGTCGCGTCCCGTCTCCTTTGCATCGCGGCGGCCTTCGCACCTCGGGTCGGGAAGCCCGATGGGTGGACCTTAGGCGCCCTCTCGGCGCGGCCGCCGCACCATCACCTCTCCTGCATCCTCCTCTCTGCGTACTCCGCGAAGTCGAAGGGGCGGTCGAACGCCGCGCCCTCGTGCCCCGGGTAGACCGAGTGCCACCTGGGGTGGGCGGTGATGTCGTACTTCTTGTCCCTCAAAGGGTCGGTGCCGGCTATCAGCAATATGGCCTCGTCGCGCGGCAGCTTCGCGACCTCTGCGGGCTGCATGAGGTCGCGCTCGATGGTGTTCCAGTTGCGGGTCGACGATGCCGAGGCCCCCCGGCTCTCGTTCCAGGTGACGGTGGCTACGGTCTCCTTGCCGATGGACTCGGCTATCTCCTTCACCGTGTCGGTGGACTTGCCGCCGAGGAACAGCGTCGTGTCGCAGCAGTCGATGATCGTCGCGGCGTCGTCCTTGTAGGCGCTCTTGAGCTGGGAGAGGGACTGCAGGCCGAAGGCCATGGAGATGTTGCGGCTGCGCACCACGGCCACCATCTTCTCCACGTCGGGGAGGCGGCCGATGTTGGCGAACTCGTCCATGAGCATGACCACGGGGGTGGGCAGCGCGCCCTCGTAGAGTTTTATGGCGCGCTTGCAGAGGATGTTCATGGTCTGCCACATCATGATGGCGAAGAGGAACGAGTAGAGCGAGGAGGTGTCGGACATGACGGCGAAGACGGCGCGCCGCTCGCAGGCGTCGCCCAGCCGGTCCAGCTCCATCTCGTCGAAGCTCACGAGCTCGCGCACCTGGGGTATCGCGAAGGGCTCCATGCGCGTGTTGCAGGAGACGAGGATCGACTTCAGCGTCTTTCCCGCCGCGTCCTTGAACATTTTGTAGTGGAGCAGGCAGAAGTCGGCGTCGACGGGCGTCGGCTCGGACACGCGCACCCAGCGGTGCGCCCCCGCGTCGGGCCGGAACGACATGCGGCGCGAGGGGTCGAAGGGAACCTCCTGCGCGTCGCCCGTCTTCACGTAGCGCATGCCCGTCTCGACCTCCTCGAAGAGCAGGTCGAGCGGGCTTCGGTAGTTCTCGTCGGTCTCCTTGGCCTTGGCGAGGGAGAGCAGCGTCACGAGCCCGGAGAGCGAGCGGTCCTCCGGCGGGCAGTGGTAGACGAGGTACCCGATGAGCGCCACGTAGAGCAGCCGCTCGGCATTCTCCCAGAAGGGGTCGCCCGCATGCTCCTTGTCGCCGGTGGTGTTGTCGATGAGGCAGGTGACGAACTCCAGGATGTCGGCCTCGTCCTGTATGTAGGCGATGGGGTTGTAATGGAGGGACTTGGAGAAGTCCACGGTGTTGAACGAGAGCACCTTGTAGCCTGCCGCGTCGAGCATGCGACCGAGGCGCGGAAGCGACTCGCCCTTCGGGTCGGTCACGAGGTAGTTGGCCGACATCTGCATGATGTTGGGCTCGAAGAACCCGCGCGTCTTGCCGGAGCCGGAGCCTCCCACCACGAGCACGTTGCGGTTGCGCTCGTAACGCCGGTCGTGGTCGGGACGGCTCATCGCCATGCCGTAGCGCTCCGTGAGGATGATGTTCTGGTCGGGATCGTCCAGGTTCATGAAGCGACGCGCCTCGCGGGGACTGCCCCAGCGGGCGGACCCGTGCTCCTCGCCCTGGCGCTGGGCGCGCCCGTGGGTGAGCGACCATGCCCATGCGCACCAGACGGCGCAGGCGGCCACGAGCCCCGTCGCGAGCGCGGCAGCCTCGAGCGAGAGGGGGCCGTGGCCTATGAGGAAGGAGGGAAGGTGATGGAATGCTGCGGTCAAGTTGGTGACGGGGTTGCCCGGAAGCGACAGCAGGCAGGCGGTGTATGTGTTCGCAGCAAGAAAGGAAACCGCCGAGAGTGCGGCCGCCCAGAGGATGCCCGCCGCCGTCACTTCGCCCGCACCTCTTGCAGGCGGGGCTCTTTGGTCAGAGCGCGGCTGGTGGCCCTCTCGGCTTCGAGCGCCTTCGAC
>OLHE01000432.1_pt1 | contig 35719 bp, 31 predicted proteins | sample 1605821 | NCBI WGS metagenome assembly OLHE01 (sample SAMN03283250) | human gut metagenome | biome: human-associated habitat; material: feces | host: Homo sapiens | place: USA | collected 2013
AAAGTCTAAATATAAGAAAATGTAGTTAAAAAATATCTTAACTACATTATACGAGTGGAGGTAATTAATATGCGTAATAAGAAAAAGAAAAATATTAATGGTTGGTCTTATTATGCCAAAATATTAATGGTTGCTTCCCTTACTTTTTTAGTGTATGGAATAGTATTAAATGTTGCTAGTGGTAGAAAATTATTCGACCCAGTAAAGGATGTAGAACAAGAAGAAAAATCAACAATTAATATATCAACAATAGACAATAGTGAAATAGTACCAGGAAATCAAACAACAAGTACAACTAATAGTGAAGAAACAATTGATAATAGTGCAGCTCAAACACCTACAGAAACTCCTTCTAATAACAATAATCAATCAAATAATACTAATCAATCAAATAATACTAATCAAAATACTGATACTAATCAAAATACTAATACTAATCAAAATACTAATACTAATAATACAGTACAACCACCAGCACAAAACAATAATGTATATATACCAACACTTGAAGAAACAAACAACAACTTAAGAAATACAATTCAATCTGCTTATGGAATAACAATTAAGTATGGAAATGAAACAACAGGATATACAGTAGCAGGAGTTTCAACAACTCCAGTTACTAATTCAACAACAATTAACGCTAGTCTAAACAGATTAAATCAAGCATTAAGTGTATATCCAAAAGGATTTTTTTCAGAAATTAGAAATGGAGGAATTCCATTAACTATAATGCTTATAAACAATTATGCAGAAAATAGTATTACTGGGGTAACAGATTCAAGCTATTCATATGCTGTAATTTCAATTGCAGTATCTTATCCATTTGAAGACTCTTTCTATCATGAATCATATCATTATATAGAAAGATATATGTTTAAAAAGGGAGCAAACTTTAATTCCTGGAACACATTAAATCCTCAAGGATTTTCGTATGGAAATATTACTAACTCAAACTCATATAATGTAACATTTTCACAAGATGCTCCATTCGTAAATGCTTATGCTCAAACATCAGCAGAAGAAGATAGAGCATCAACATTTGAATACATGATGGCATCATCCAAAGCAAGTTGCCTAAATTATGGAACAACAGTATGGAGAAAAGCAACAGTTATGAAAAATACAATAGAGGCAGTATACAACACAGTAAGTCCTAATGTAATTGAATATTGGGAAAGATATTTATAATTAGTAGAGGGTGGTAGAATGAAAACAATAATTTTTAATGATAATAATCTAACTGATAATGATATAGAAATGAGAGTAGTAAGAGTAAAAGGATTAATGCTTAATTCAAGTGGTAAAATATTATTAGCACATAATAATAATACATATCAGTTTCCAGGAGGACACTTAGAAGACAATGAAGAAAAAGATACGTGTTTAATAAGAGAAATAAAAGAAGAAACAGGAATTGATATTGAAACATTAGATGCTCCTTTTTTATGTATTTCAACATATGATAATGATTATTTTGGAAGTGGTAAGAAAGTACTTAATAGTATTTATTATTACAGAATATTTACTGATAGTCTTCCAAACTTTAATGAAACACATTATGATGAATTAGAACTAGCAACAGAATTTAATTTGTTTTATGTAAATTTTAATGATTTAGAAGACTTCTTGAAAAAAGCAATAGATGATGGTAATATAGATATCAATATTGGAAGAGAAATGATACAAGTAGTTGACGTGTATCATGAAGTTTATGGAGGTTAATATGAAAGTACTAGTTACAGGTGGACTTGGATTCATAGGAAGTCACACAGTAGTTGAACTATTAAATGAAGGATACGAAGTAGTTGTTATTGATAATTTATCTAATGCAAGTATTGATGTAATTGATAAAATAAAAAAAATAACAGGCAAAGATATTAAATTTTATGAAGAAGATGTTTGTGATATTGAAGCATTAGAAAAAATATTTACAGAAAATCAAATAGATGCAGTTATTCACTTTGCTGGATTCAAAGCAGTAGGAGAAAGTGTTGCAAAACCAATCATGTATTATGAAAACAATTTAATTTCAACACTTCATTTATGTGAAGTAATGCAAAAATACAATTGCAAGAAATTAATCTTTTCATCATCAGCAACAGTTTATGGGGATCCAGAAAAGTTACCATTAACAGAAGATTGCAAGGTTGGAGGAACAACAAATCCATATGGAACAAGTAAATTAATGATTGAACAAATACTAAAAGATATCGTTGTATCAGATAGTGAGTTTACCCCAATCGTTTTAAGATATTTTAATCCAATTGGTGCTCACGAATCAGGTCTTATTGGAGAGAAACCAAATGGTATTCCTAACAACTTAATGCCTTATATTGCAAGAGTAGCATCAGGTGAGTTAGAAATACTTAGTGTATTTGGTGATGATTATGCAACACCTGATGGAACAGGAGTGCGTGATTATATCCATGTAGTTGATTTGGCGAAAGGTCATATAAAAGCGTTAGAAAAGGCAGTAAAAACAAATGGGATTCATTACTATAACTTAGGAACAGGTGTTGGATATAGTGTACTAGATATGGTGAAAGCATTTGAAAAAGTTAACAATGTAAAAGTACCATATAAAATAGTTGCAAGACGTCCAGGAGATATCGCTAGTTGTTATTCAGACGCATCACTTGCTCTAAAAGAATTAGGCTGGAAAGCAAACCTTGGAATAGAAGAGATGATGAGAGATTCATATAACTTTATACTTAAACAAAACAAGAAATAATCCTAGTGATTATTTTTTTGTGTAAATTTTTGTAAATTTACTATTTCTATTTACAATGTTCCTTTAGAAAAAAATCTTCCTATGTTATAATAAGACACGTTATCAAAAAAGTTGAAAGGGGAGGATTGAAATGAAAAAAAATGAAAAGAAAAGAGAAAAGATAGTAGATTATAATAGATATTATTACATCCCAGTAACATCAAAATTTGTTGAATATAAAGGAATACCATTTATTGAAATAACAGATAAAATTGATCATGAATTAATAAAGAGAGAAAGTACTAGAATAGAACTTACATATGGTGAATATGCTATAAATGGAGTTGACGAAAATACTGAAAAATATATAGAAAAATATAATATGGAAACATCAATGTTATATAATTCACTAGGGATTGCAGAAAACTTAATATTAGTAGAAAACAGTACAGGACTACACGAATTAGCAACAGGATTACCAGTCACAACAGATAAAACAATCTATTTAGAAATACAAGAAAAAACAGGAGAGCAAGTAGTTGACATTTTTGTTGAACATCCTGATTATGAAAATCTTGCTAAAAACTTCTTTGAAAGTTATAAGAAAAGCGAAAGTTATGATAATAGTACAATAAAAAGTAAGTAAATTATTGTTTTAAATAAAATTATCATGTATAATAAATGTCGTTGGAGGGATAATATGGCAAAAAAAGAAGAAACAAAAGAAATTAAAACTGAAAAAAAAGAAAATAAAAACAAACATGAAGTTACTGTAAAAATTGATGGTGACGCTTGGAAAAATGCTATAGATAAAGTATTTGCTAAAAAACAAAAGACTGTAAAAGTTGATGGATTTAGACAAGGTAAAGTACCAAGAAATATTTATGAAAAGAAATTTGGTAAAGAATCATTATATTTAGATGCAGCAGATGCAGTATTACAAGATGCATATGCAAAAGCAATGGATGATTCAAAATTAGTACCAGTTGCACAACCAGAAGTTAATTTAAAAAATATTGGTGAAGAAGGAGTAGAATTTACTTTTAAAATTATTACTAAGCCAGAAGTTAAAGTTAACAAATACAAAGGATTAAATATTAAGCCAGAAGAAGTAGAAGTAACTGATGAAGAAATAAATCATGAACTTTCTCATTTATTAGAAAGATATACTGAACTTGTAACAAAAGATGGAGAAGTTAAGAATGGTGATGTAGCAATTATTGACTTCGAAGGATTTAAAGATGGAGAAGCATTCGATGGTGGAAAGGGTGAAAACTATTCATTAGAGATTGGTTCAAATACATTTATTCCAGGATTTGAAGAACAAGTTATTGGTATGAAAGCAGGAGACGAGAAAGATTTAAATGTAACTTTCCCTGAAGATTATGGTGCAAAAGACTTAGCAGGAGCTCCAGTTGTTTTCAAAGTTAAAGTAAATGAAGTAAAAGAAAAGAAAACTCGTGAATTAGATGAAGATTTCTTTGAAGATTTAGGAATGGAAGGAATCGATTCTGAAGATAAATTAAAAGCAGAAATTAAAGAATCTATTAAAGCACAAAAAGAAATGGATGCTGAAAATAAATATGTAGATTCATTACTTGAAGGAGTTTCTAAAAATGTTGAAGTAGATATTCCAGAAGAAATGGTTAACGAAGAAGTTGATCGTTTGATGGGAAGATTTGCTGAACAAATGAAAATGCAAGGAATCTCTTTAGATTTATATTACCAATTTACTGGTTCTAATGAAGAACAATTAAGAAGTCAAATGGAAAAAGAAGCATTCAACAATGTTTTATATCGTTTAATGATTGAAGAAATTCAACAAATCGAAAAAATCGTTGTAAGTGAAGAAGAAGCTGAAAAGGAAGCTGAAGAATTAGCTAAAAAATATCAAATGGATAAAGAAGACTTCTTAAAACAATTCGGTGGACTTGAAATGGTTAAATATGATTTAGAAGTTAGAAAAGTTATCGAATTATTAAAAGAATTAAATAAATAATAAAATAAGATGGTTAAGTTAAACCATCTTTTTCTTATACACAAAAAAAGTATTAGAAAATCTAATACTTAATAAATTCAATTATGCAGCTTCTTTTAATTCTTCAGCAGCAACTTCTTCAATTGCTGAAGTAGGACATGCATCCATTGCATCCTTAACGTTTTGTTCTTCCTCAGCTGAAATTTCTTCTTTTACAACTTCAGATAATCCGTCTTCATTTATTTCAAAAACTTCTTCAGCATAAGCACAGCAAGCTCCACAGCCCATACATGCTTCTTGATTAACTTTAACTTTCATTTTAATACCTCGCTTTCAAAGGTTATTATATCTAAAAAAATGAATAGAGTAAAGAGGTTATACTTTATTTTTAATTACTATTATGATAATATTTTTTATGGAAACTAGGAGGAACTATGATATATACAGATATGACTAAAAAAGCAATAAATATAATGTTTGAAGCACATAAAAATCAAAAAGATAAATCAAATACCCCATATGTATTTCACCCATGGTCAATAGCAGAAAAAATGACAAACGAAATAGAGACCACAACAGCATTACTGCATGATGTAGCAGAAGATTCAAAAATTACAATAAAAGATTTAGAAAAAGAATTTCCAAAAGAAGTAATAGATGCTTTAAAACTATTAACACATGATGAAAATATAGATTACTATGAATATATAAAACAAATCTCAACAAATGAGCTGGCAACTAAAGTAAAACTTCAAGATTTAAAACATAATTCAAATACAGATAGACTTAATAAAATAACAAAAGAAGATGAAGAAAGAAACAAAAGATATAAAAAATGTATTGAATATTTAGAATTGAAACAAAAGATGAATAATTTATAATCTCAATTGTAAAGATATTTGTAATTATCCATTTAAAAATGTAAAACGTCTTTTGTTTTATTTCTTCCTATGATAAACTTATAATAAGAGGGTGAATAGTATGAGACGTATGGATAGATATAAAGATGAAACACCAGATAGACCTAATAGATATGAAAAAAATCAAGAACTTTATCAAGATATAGCAACTAATACAAAATATACAAATATAACTGATGTAACTAATTCTAATGCTTTTGAAATAAATGGTTCTAAAAATAAAGGTAATTACACTTCTAGAGAGTCTTATCAGCAAATGAAAAAATATAAAAATGTAGAACCAGTACCAAGAATAAAAAAGGAATTAGATGACTTTAATTATCTTTATAAAATAGATGATAAAAAAGTTTATGATATAAATACAGTTTTAGAAGAAGCAAGAAAAAATAGACAAGAAAAAGACAAATTAGAAGAAAAAAGAAAATTAAAAAATACAAGTTATAATATATTAGCTAACTTAAATATAGAAGAATTAGAAAAATACAAGGCCGAAAAAATAAAAAAAATAATGACTCCAGAGGAAGAAGAATTTAGAGATTTAATTGATACAATAGCATCTAAAACATTAGCAGGTGAAATTGATAAAGAAACAAGTGTCAATTTATTAAGTGATTTAATGGCAACTAGTGTAATGGATAAAGTAGAGGATGCAAATAGTCTAGGATATGATAATGCATCATATGAAGATAAAGAGTTAAATAAAGAAGAAACAGAAGAGCAAGTAAGTAATGAAGAACAAAATATAGATGATAAAGAAGAACTTGATAAAGTAAAAAATATAATAGAAGAAGATAAAAAATTAGAAGAAAAATTAGATTCTTACAAAGAACTTAAAGGACAAGAAACTGAAAAGATAAACTTAGATAGTATAGAAGAAAAAAATACAACAGAAGAACAAAATGATAATTCAATGTCTTTATCAGAAGATACAATAAAAGAAATAGAAAAAAGAAAAGATGAAGAACCTAAAACTTTATCGGAAGCAGATAAAGATTTTTATACTAGAAGTATGGACTTATCAGATGAAGACTTTGAAATGGATAATGAATTTAAAGAAAAAAGTATGCCAATAACCTTAAAAATATTAATAGCAATTTTAGTAATAGCATTAATCGCAGTAGCAGCATATTTTATATATAAAAGAATGTAATAAAGGGAAAAAGTATTCAACTTTTTCTTTTTTTTTGGTATCATAGTATATATAAATAGAAGTGGTGAAATAAATGAATACAAATTTTGTAGTAAACGAATATGCACTCGTTTGGTATTTATTGTTTCAAGCATCAATATCAGAGCCAATTTATAAAATTAAACAAAGATTATGGGATGCTTTTAAAGATAAATACAATAACATGTTTAATGATAAATTATTAATATTAGAAGATTATAAAAACTTTATCCCAAACGATGATACAATATACAATATATTTTTTGAAAGTAAAGAGTATCAAAAAATAAGAAAACAAGTAGAAAAATATAGATTAGAAGTAATGCGTATTTGGGATAAAAATAAGAAAGTAACGCAAGAATTATATAGTAATATTATAAGAAAAAAAGTAGATGAATTTACTTTCTTTGTTGTGTCAAAAGAATTGAATATTATTGATAATCCTATTAAAGAAAAAGCAATAATAGGTATAGAAATAGATAAAAAAGACACAACAGAATACTTATTAAAATTAAATATGGTTTTAGTTATGAATAGTATAAAAAAGTATAATGAAGAAGATAATGATTTTAAAAATGCTATTGTGGAACTAGCAATATTAAATGAATATGCTAGTAACTTAAATGATAGAAGTTGCTACTTAAATGGAACACCATCTCTAATGGAATTAAAAAGATGGATATATCCATATTGGTTAATGTATTTAGGAATTCCAAAAGATGAGTTGTTATCTAGGATGATGCGTGATAAAATAGCATTTGAACTTGATAACTATGCTTACGAAAAAGAACTAGTAAAAATGGATTTGGAAGAATTTATTGACTTCTGTATTAGAAATAAAAGATACATTATAAGAGAACAAAAAGAGACAAAACAAGAAATAAATAAATTTCAACAAATGGATGAAGTACCTGAAGAAATAATATAAAATCAAGTAAGGGGGATAATTATGGATGACAAAATAAAAATATTATTAGATAAAATAAATATTGATGAGACTTCTTATCAATATTTTAATGATGCTAAAATTACTAAAATAAAAGTAAATTCTAAAACTAACAGTTGGAATATTTTTATTGATAAAGATGAATTACTACCAGTAGAAATACTAGAAGAATTAGAATCTAAAAAAATGTTATTAGATGAATTAGCATCAAAAATAGAAATAATATTTAATATAAAAAATCCTAATATTGACACTTACTTAAGTTATTATAAATACTTATTAAAAACATTAAAGGATGATTTAAAAGTACTTGAAATATATGAGGATGCTATGAAAATAGAAGATGATTTTTTAGTGCTTGTTGCAACTAATGAAGTAGAAAAAGAAAGACTTTTAAGTGTTTTAGATAAAGTAATGAACTTTTATAAAAAACAAAGTTATAACTTCAATATAGATGTTATAATGAGACATGAAGAAAATATATTAGAAGAAATTCAAAAAGATTTAAACAATATAGAAATGCCAAAGCATGAGCAATCTCCAAAAAAAGAGGAAACACCACAACCTGAAAAGAAACAATTTCGAAGAGAAGCAAAAGACCCCAATAGTGTAATCGGAAGAGGTATAAAAGAAGAACCAATAAAGATAAAAACATTAATAGGTGAAGACAATAATGTTGTAGTAGAGGCTAAAGTCTTTGGAACAGATTACTTTGAATCATCAAAAACAGATTTTAAAATAATCACTTTAAAAATAACAGATTTTTCAGATAGTATATATTGTAAAGTATTTGTAAGAGATGATGAAGAATATAAAAGACTTTGTAAAGAACTAAAAAGTGGTAATTGGTATAAGATAAGAGGGTATACAAAAAATGATCAATTCGCTAAAGAACTTGTATTAAATGCCAGAGACATTATTAAAATAGAAAAAACAGAAGAGACTATAAAAGATATAGCAGAAGAAAAAAGAGTTGAACTACATTGTCATACAAAGATGAGTCAAATGGATGGTGTAATAGATGAAACAGATGTTGTAAAACAAGCAATGAAGTTTGGTATGAAAGCCGTTGCTATAACAGATCACAATGGAGTACAAGGTTTTCCACATGTCTTTAGTATGGTTACAGATTATAATAAACATCTAAAAGAAGGAGAAGAACCATTTAAAGCCATTTATGGTTGTGAACTTTTAATGATAGACGACAACGTTGATATAGTAACACGACCAAATGATAAAGTTATGCTTGATCAAACTTACGTTGTATTCGACTTTGAAACAACAGGTTTCAATGCCGGTGGATTTGACTCAATTATTGAAATCGGTGCAGTAAAAATAAAAGATGGTATGATAATTGAAAAATATGATGAATTAATAAATCCGGGAAGACCACTTCCACAAAAAATAATCGATGTTACAAATATAACTGATGCCATGCTAGAAGGAAAAGATAATGAAGAAAACGCCGTAAGAAGATTTATTGAATGGTTTGGAGACTGTCCAATGGTTGCCCATAACGCTAAGTTTGACGTTTCTTTCCTAGAAATGGCTTATAGAAAATATAACTTTGGAACATTTACAAATCCAGTAATAGATACATTAGAACTATCAAGGACTTTAGACAATACTTATGCAAGACACTCATTAAGTGCTCTAGTAAAAAGATATGAAGTACCATGGGATGAAAATGCTCACCATAGAGGTGACTATGATGCCGAAGGAACAGCCTTAGTATTTTATAAAATGTTAAAGAAATTATCTAATCGTAATATTGATATAATGACAGACTTAGATAAACTAGTAAGTAAAGAAGAAATACATAAATATGGTCGTGCTCATCACATAAACTTATTAGTAAAAAATAAAACAGGCCTAAAAAATCTATTTAAGTTAGTATCACTTGCAAACACTACATATTTATATAAAACACCAAGAATTTTAAGAAGCGTTGTAAACGAACACAGAGAAGGACTATTAGTTGGCAGTGGCTGCTACGAAAGTGAAGTATTTACTCAAGCAAAATCAAAAAGTGATGATGAATTGTCAAATATTATAAGATTCTATGATTATGTCGAAGTACAACCAATGGAATGCTATGACCACATGATTCAAACAGGAGACTTTGCAACAAAAGTAGAACTAGCAGCAAACATAGAAAAAGTAGTCAGAGTTACAGAAGAGGCTGGAAAAATAATAGTCGCAACTGGAGATGTACACCATTTAAAAAGAGAAGATAAAATTTATAGAGAAATTATAGTTAATCAAAAAGTTCCAGGCGGTGGACGACATCCATTAGCAAGAAATGGTATTAAAGAAATACCAAGCAATCATTTTAGAACTACAAACGAAATGTTAGAAGACTTTAAATTCTTAGGAGAAGATAAAGCTTATGAAATAGTAGTAAAAAACACAAATAAGATTGCAGATATGTGTGATATAGTTGAAGTAATTATAGATACCGGAGGAATTCCATTCTCCCCAAGAGTAAAAAGTGATGATGGAAAAAGTTATCTAGATTGTCCAGTAGTAGTAACAGATCTTGTATATACAAAAGCAAAAGACTGGTATGGAGAGCCTCTTCCATATATGATAGAGGAACGAATCGCAACAGAACTTTATGGAGATATTGTATTTAAAATAATTAAAGAACGTCATGAAGATATTGAAGATAACAAAGAAGAATATGAAAAGATTATTCATAAAGAATTACATGATGAAATATTAAAAGGTTCAATAAACATAAAAGAAATAGTTACAGATTATGTAAAAAGAACATCAGAAGAAGAATTAGATGATAAAGCATTAGAAAAAAAAGTAAAGAAAACATTAGGTGGAGTAATAGGTGGAGGTTTCGATCCAATCTACTTAATTGCACAAAGACTTGTAAAACACTCAAATGATGAAGGATTCTTAGTTGGTTCGCGTGGTTCTGTAGGTTCATCATTTGTTGCAACCATGATGGGAATAACTGAAGTTAATCCATTAGCAGCACATTATAGATGTGAAAAATGTAAATTAAGTATTTTTGACGATGATGAAGGAAATGCTTTAGGAGCAACATTCTCATCTGGATTCGATTTACCTGATAAAGAATGTCCAAACTGTCATATTCCAATGCTAAAAGATGGACAAGACATGCCATTCGCAACATTCCTAGGATTTAATGCTGATAAAGTTCCTGATATAGACCTTAACTTCTCTGATTTAAATCAAGCAAGTGCTCATGCTTACACTAAAGTTTTATTTGGAGAAGACAACGTATATCGAGCTGGAACAATTGGTACAGTAGCAGAAAAAACAGCATTTGGATTTGTTAAAGGCTACTGTGAAGACAAAGGATTGGGAGATATGAGAACAGCAGAAGTTGAAAGACTTGCTATGGGATGTACTGGAGTTAAAAGAACAACTGGACAACATCCAGGAGGAATCGTTGTTGTGCCAGATTACATGGAAGTATTTGATTTCACACCATTCCAATTTCCAGCAGAAGATCCAACAGCAGAGTGGAGAACAACCCACTTTGATTATCACTCAATCGATCAGTGTTTATTAAAACTTGATATTCTAGGTCATAGTGATCCAACGCAATTAAGATTAATTCAACTACAATCAGGAACTGATATTTTAAAAGTGCCTCTAGATGATAAAGCAACAATGTCAATATTCACATCAACAGAAGCCTTAGGCGTTACAAAAGAGCAAATTATGTGTAATACAGGTACATTAGGTATACCAGAGTTTGGTACACCATTTACAATAAAATTAGTAGAAGACACAAAACCAACAACGTTTGCCGAATTAATAAAAATATCAGGACTATCTCATGGTACTGATGTTTGGTTAGGAAATGCTCAAGAACTTATTGCTAATAATATAGTTCCATTCAAAGATACTATAGGCTGTCGTGATGATATCATGGTATATCTTATGTATAATGGCGTAAAGCCAATAAAAGCATTCAAGATAATGGAATTTGTACGTAAAGGAAAAGCATCAAAAGATCCAGAAACTTGGAAAGAACATGTAAAAACAATGCAAGAAGCAAATATTCCAGACTGGTTTATAGGATCATGCCAAAAGATTAAATACATGTTCCCAAAAGCTCATGCAGCAGCATACGTAATAAGTGCCTTTAGAATTGCTTGGTACAAAGTACACATGCCAGTATATTTCTATTCATCTTGGTATACATCAAAAGCAACAGATGTTGATGTAGAAAATATGATAAAAGGATACCAATCAATAAAAGCAAGAATAGAAGACATTCAAAGTAAAGGTTATGAAGCAACAAATAAAGAGAATGGACAAGCAGAAAGTCTAAAGGTAGCCTTAGAAGCAACCGCAAGAGGAATAAAATTCTTAAATGTTGATTTATATAATAGTGAAGCGACAGTTTGGGTAGCAAAAGGAGATAATGAAATATATCCTCCATTTAATGCCATTGAAGGTCTAGGAGATACAGTTGCAAAAAATATAGTAGCAGAAAGAGAAAAAGGTAAATTTATAAGTATTGAAGATGTTCAAAAAAGAGCAAAAGTATCCCAAACATTAATAGAAAAAATGAAAGATATGAAAATATTAGAAGGATTACCTGAATCTAACCAATTATCGTTATTTTAGAGAAAGGGTTATCTTTCTTTTTTTTTAATTTTATAGTACAATTACAATAATAATAGTAGAAAGGAGAAAGAAATGTGAATAAATCAAGTGGTAAAAAAGAAAAACATAAAAGAAAAAATAACAAAGGCTTTACATTGGTTGAATTACTAGTAACTATTTCTATTTTAGGCCTTATTACTGTTATGTCTTTACCTATTATTAGAAACATAATAGAAGCAAATACTCTAAAAAAATATGCGACATATAAAGATTCTGTTGAAACTAGTGCTAAATTATATGTTGATTCTTACTCTGATGATTTGTTTGGTAAGAAACTTTCTGGATGTGCGTATATTACATATGATCAGATGAATGAGAAAAAATTAATAAAAGATATTCAAGAAAATGGTATTTCTTGTAATTCAGATAAGACATATGTAAGAGTTGTAAAATTAAATGATAAGTATACATATACAGCACAAATTGGTTGTGGTAATTCTAGTAGTAATGAAAAAATTGCTAGTAGTAAAGTAAATATATTATATCCAAGACAAGGAGTACCAAGAAATGAAACTTGTTTATATGATGCTAAAACTAAATTATCTGTTAAAGTAAGTCCATATGAAAGTTATGAAAAAACAGATAAAAAAAGGTACGCATTAAAAATTATTTTAGAAAGTGTTACAGGAATAAATAATGGAGTACAAGTAAGTTATGCTTGGCATAAAGAAGAAACGGATTCATCAAAAGATATATGGCAAGATGCCACTTTTAGAAATATATCATCTTCAAAACAAGAAGAACAAATTTTAAATACAAAAACAATCACTTTAAAATCAAGTGAAATATTAACACCAGACGAGGAAACAGGAAGTTATAAATTATTAGTAAAAATTAATAATGCAATGGATATTACTGGTACTAATTTAATTACAGATTTAAATAAAATAGTTACTTTTGGACCATATAAAATAGATAATCAGCCTCCAGTGATAAAATCACTAAGTGTTTCTTCAGCAAACCAATCATATAACACTTTCAAAGCAAAAATTAATATAAATGCAACAGATAACAATATGTTATCTTCACAAAATGATGTAAAAGTTTGTATAAAAACAAATACAAGTAGTTGTTCATCAAATGATTATAAAAAATATGCTTCAAGTTACGATATAACTATTCCGGGTGAAAAGTATGATGGAAGTAAAGAGAGAGTGTATGTTTATGTAAAAGATAATGCTGGAAATGTTAAAAAGGATAGTGCAGATTATACTATATATAAAGAATGCAGTGTTGTTGTTAAAGATAAAAATAATGTTATAAAAGAAGGAACATGTTCAAAAAAATGTGGATCTAATGGAACGAAAATGGACACAGTTGGTACTAAAGACAAGCATACTGGTGCAAAATGTTCTGAAACTATGAAAAATGTTGCAGAGTGTAATAGGTTTGATTGCTGTAAAGAGGTTAGATACGAAGATGGAGATACATGTTCATCTTCTGCAAATACTTTCTGTGGAACTAGTACAAAAAATCAGTTAGCATATTCAAAATATGATAGTTCTGTGAGATGTTCAGCTTATGATAAATCAAGTGGAGGAAGTTCATGCAGTTTAGGGACATGTAAGCCAAGTAAGCCAACAATAACAAATCCAACAAATGGAAATTGGACAAATAAGGATTTTAGTTTAACAGTAAAAACAACAACAACATCCAACTTAGGTTATTGGTATTACAGTTATGATAAAAAAAATTGGGTTATATATAATAAAGAAAATTATAATTCATATGGTAAAAAAGAATTTATAACATCACCATTTTCAGCTGAAAGAAATCAACCTGTATATATCAGAGTTTGTAATATTAAAGCAAGTACTGCAACAGATTCTACGAATTGTTCAGATTATGCATCAACAAATATAAGAATAGATAAAACTCCACCACCATCACCTAAGTATAATGGCCTAGACATCTTAAATAATACTTTTTATACTACATCTAACGATTGTAGTGGAAAAGGAGGTCATAATTATGATGAATCATGTACAATTAATGTAACAACAAAAGGTTGGCATTTCTATTTTGAAACAAATACTAATGTAGTTGATAATAATAATGGTTCTGGAATTAAAAAAACACAATATATATGGAATCATAATGGACCAGCAGTAAAATGTCCTAATTGGACAGATGATTGTAGTCCATGGGAAATTAATAAAAATGGAAACAGAGGAAACTATTTACGAGATTGTGAAAGAGGTATAGATAATGCAGGTAATGTAGGATACTCTTTATGTATGGATTTTTACATAAAATGGCCGTCATAATAATAAGCAACTATGAATAGTATAATTTACCTATTTTATAAAAAAACAAATATATAAAATAAAAAGTGGTAAGAGCCACTTTTTTCTTATATTTAGTCATATTAATTATTTGCTGAATATAGTAATTTATAGTATAATCATAAAAGGGTGAAGTATATGTACTTAAAAGGAATAACTGCTAGTGGATTCAAGTCATTTGCAGATAAAATAGAATTAAAATTAGACGGAAAAATAACATGTATTGTAGGTCCAAATGGTTCAGGAAAATCAAATGTTGTAGATGCAGTAAGATGGGTTCTAGGAGAACAATCTGTAAAGTCTCTTCGTGGAGATGGCTCTATGTCAGATGTAATATTTTCTGGTAGTAAAAGTAGAAATCCTTTAAATGTTGCTAGTGTAGAATTAGTTTTTGATAATAGTGATCATTTTTTAAATGTTCCATATACAGAAATATCAATAAAAAGAAAAGTATATAGAAGCGGAGAAAATGAATATTATTTGAATAATGAAAAATGTCGTTTAAAAGATATTAATAATTTACTTATGGACACAGGTATGGGAAAAGAATCATTCAATATTATCTCCCAAGGTGAAGTAGATAAAATATTAAGTAATTCATCAACTGATAGAAGAGTAATATTTGAAGAAGCATCAGGTATTTTAAAGTATAAAAAAAGAAAAGAAGAAGCATTAAGACGGTTAGATAAGACACATAATAACCTAGATAGAGTAAATGATATAATTAATGAACTAGAATTACAAATCGGACCATTAAAAGAACAAAGTAAAAAAGCAGAAGAATATCTAGAAAACAAAAAAGGTTTAGATAAATATGAAGTAGCGCTTCTAGCATATGATATTGAAAATATTAATAATGAGTTAGAAACTTCTAAAACACAAAAAGAAAAACTTGATAATGAAATTCTTACTTTATCAACAGAAGCAAGTAAAAACGATACAAAGTATTTAGAAGATAATAATATATTAGAAAAGAAAGAACAAGAAAAAACTACACTTCAAAGAGAATTATTAAAAGTAACAGAAGAAAAAACAAGAATAGAGGGAGAAAAAAAACTTTTAAAAGAGCGAAGTAAAACAACAAAAGAAGAAGATGAAATAAAAGAAAATATAAGAAATTTAATTAATGAGAGAGAAAAATTATCAGGAGAAATAACTATAACTGATGAAAAATTAAAAAGTATTATAAAAGAATCATCAATAAAAGAAAATGACTCATTTGAAGTAGAAAAAAAATTAAAAACTGCTCAACAGAAAAAGAATATGTTAACGAATGATTATTCTAAACACAATCAAGACTTAATTTCTACAAAGCACAAAATAGATACTTTAAAAGTAGAAATAGAGCAGGGGAGTGATATGCCAAATAGTGTAAGAAAAGTTCTTAAAAATAGTGAGTTGACTGGTATATATAACACAATTGGTAACGTTTTATCAGTAGATGAAGAATATACTAAAGCCTTAAATACTGCAATATCTACTAATAAAAACTTTATAATCACGAAAGATGAAGATTCTGCCAAAAAAGCAATAGCTTATTTAAAAGATACACATTCAGGAAGAGCAACATTCTTTCCATTATCTGTAATCAAAGAAAGATATGTTGATTATGATACTCTAAATATATTAAAAAATAGTACAGACTTTTTAGGGGTAATGTCAGATTTAATAAGATATAATAAAGAATTTACTAATGTCATAAAAAATCAATTAGGAATAGTATTAGTCGCAACAAACATAGATGCAGCAACAAGATTATCCCGAATGATTAAACAAAGATACAAAATAGTAACATTAGATGGTGATGTTGTAAATGTAGGAGGATCTCTAACTGGAGGTTCCCAAAATGCTGGCAGAAGTGTAATTATATTAAAACAAGAATTAACTCACTTAGAAAGACACCAAGAATTATTAAAACAAGAAGAAAAAGAAATTCAACAAAGTCTACAAGATAATGCTAAAGAAATAAATAATATCGAAGAAGAATTATTTAAAATTTCAAAAGACAAAGTAGCCTTAAAAGAAAAATACGATAAAAAGAAAAATGAACTTTTAGAAATAAAAAACAAATTAATTGAAATTACTAAAGAATATGAGTCTCTTGAAGTAATAAATAATAATAGTGTAAGTAAAAAAGAAGAAGAATTAATTCATTTATTCCATGAAAAGACAGCCTTAAAAGAGCAATTAGAAGAAAGAATAAATACATTATCAAAAGAAATATCTGACTTGAAAGATAAAATTGAAAGATCACAAGCAGATGAAAAAGTAAAAAATAGTACTCTTCATACAAAAGAAAAACAATCTCGTGATTTAGAAATCCAAATAAATAGAATGGATGTAAAATTAGATAATATGTTAGAAAGATTATCTAGTGAATATGAGATGACCTATGATAGAGCAAAAAAAGAATATAGTCTTGATATTGAGCCAGATGATGCTAGATTAAAAGTTAATACCTTTAAATCAAACATTAAAAGAATAGGTATGGTAAATTTAGATTCAATAGAAGAATACCAACGAGTAAATACAAGATATGAATTCTTAACTAATCAAAAAGAAGATTTATTAAAAGCAGAAGATGCTCTTCTTGAAATTATGAATGAAATGGACGAAGTAATGAAAGAAGAATTTAAAACTACTTTCGAAAAAATAAGAGAAGAATTTCAAAAAGTATTCAAAGAATTATTCATTGGAGGACACGCTGATTTAAAACTAACAAATCCAGATGACTTACTAACAACAGGTGTTGACATAGTAGCATCTCCTCCAGGTAAGAAACTAACAACAATTTCATTATTATCAGGTGGAGAAAAAACATTAACTGCAATAAGCTTATTATTCGCAATACTTAATGTAAGAACAGTACCATTTTGCTTATTTGATGAAGTAGAAGCTGCCTTAGACGAAGCAAATGTTGCTCAATTTGGTAAGTATTTAAATCACTATAGAGATAAAACGCAGTTCTTAATAATTACACACAAGAAAAAAACTATGGAGTATGCCCATACTTTATATGGTATAACAATGCAAGAGTCAGGTGTATCAAAACTAGTTAGTGTAAAATTAGAAGACCATGCAGAAGTAATATAAAAATAAAAAAAAGACTAGATGCCTCGCATTTGGTCTTTATTTTTGAATGGATTTTTAGAATCAATATGATCTATAAATAAAATGCCATTTAAATGATCAAACTCATGTTGGAAACAAATTGCAAGTTCTTCACGACCTCTTACATGAATCTTTCTTCCTTCCATATCGTATGCTTCCATTGTAACCCTAGCATATCTTGGAACAATTCCTTCAACTGGTCTATTAACACTTAAACAACCTTCGCCTTCTTCAACATATATTTGTTCAACAGAATTACTAATAATTCTTGGATTAATTAATATATATGTTTCAAATTCGCCTTCACCAGGCTCGCCAATCTCATTAACAACTACAAACATTCTCTTAGCAACCCCAAGCTGAATTGCTGACATACCCATACCAGGTCTTAAATCATATTTTTCAGCAAGTTCAGGAATTTGACTATCATGTAAATACTTAATCATTACATCAATTAAATCTCTATCTTTCTTTGATAAAGGAAATTCTACTTCTTTACTTATTGTTCTAAGTCTCTTATCTTTTTCATCTAATATATCCTTAGTTTTTAGCACTAATACCACCTCACTTATTTATATAAATATAATATCCATATTAAAAATACATATATATTATATACTAAATTTATAAAAAGTCAAAAAAAGAGAGTGAATTGCTCACTCTAAATTTAATTACACCATCTTGTTCCAATAATAATAACAAGTAAAATAAATAATACTAAGATAATTGCATAGTTACTGTTAGAAGAGTTATTACTTACAGGATAATAATATGATGTAGTATTTGGACAGCAATATTGTGAAGGATTAGAAAATCCTGTTTGTCCGGCACCATAATAATACATAAATATCCTCCTTTTCTAATCTAATATAATTTATGTGATTTTACAAATAATGTTAATAAAAGGAAATCTCCCTAAAAAAAATAAGAAAAAAGAGTGATTTTATGTTATATTTATAATAGAAGGGAAGATAAGCATGAAGAAAATATTTAAATACATGGACAAACCCTTATTAATCATAACGGTGGCCTTGTTTGTTTTTGGACTAGTAATGGTATTTTCAGCCTCGAATGTAACCGCATATATGTCCCATGCAGTTAGTCCATATAACTACTTCATAAAACAAGCTATATTTTTAATTTGTGGTTTAATATTATCCATGATAATAATCCGGTTTAACACAAGATCTTATGGTTTCTTTTCTTGGACCCTCCTGATTTTAGTAACTATTTCTTTAGTACTATTACTAATAATTGGAAAAGCAAAAAATCAAGCAGTGAGCTGGTTTGATTTAGGTTTTATTAGTGTTCAACCTAGTGAATTTATAAAAGTAATAAGCATAGTATTTCTAGCCTGCTATTACGATACTAATCAGAAAAAACTAAATAGTTGGGCAAAAAGCCTTTTTCCAATAGGAATATGTTTATTAATTGCTATACTTATATTTTTACAACCAGACCTTGGAACAACAATAATATTTTGTTGTATAGTAGGTACAATATTTTTATCAGTTCCAATATCAAAAGAAATAAAATATAAGACAACATTTGCAACACTCGGTTTTATATTCTTTGGAATAGTTGCTATAGTTGGAAGTGGAAAAGGAATACTTTTAGAAAGACAATTAGAAAGATTAAACTTTTCGAATCCATGTTCTCGAATATTAGAAGATGGAAATCAAGTATGTAACTGTTATATAGCAATCAATAATGGTGGCTTAACTGGTGTAGGTCTTGGAAATTCAACACAAAAGTACTTATATCTACCTGAGCCATATACCGACTTTATATATGCAATAATTGTAGAAGAGTTAGGTGTTATAACAGGAGTAATATTAATACTTTTATACATATTCATAATTTATAGAATACTATTAATTGGAAGACGAAGTCCAAATAATAGAGGTGCAGTAATATGTTATGGAGTAGCAATGTATATATTCCTACATGTTGCTGTTAACTTAATGGGAATAATGGGAATAATGCCAATGACAGGTGTACCATTACCATTTATGAGTTATGGAGGTAGTTTTACTATTTGTTTAATTGCTGCACTAACTTTAGTTCAAAGAGTAAGTTTTGAAAATGAAGTAATGAAAGAAAAGAGGAAGAAAAATGCCTAATACAGTAATTCATGAAGAAGTAGGATATTACTTATCGTCTAAATTGAATAAAAATTCATATGAATTTTATTTAGGATTAATGGCACCAGATGCAGTAAACTATGAAAAATTTGCAACTAAAAACGAAAGATGGACATCTCACTTGAGATGCGAAAATCTTAATAGTTGGAAATTATCACTTAAAAAATTTTATCTAGAAAATAAAACAAAATACAACGAAGATTTTTTATTAGGTTATGTTATTCATATTTTAACAGATATTGTTTATGATGAATATTTTGAAGAAGAAATAAAAAAAGAAATATTAAAAGAAAATGATGAAAAAAATTACTGGTATATTAAGTGGTCCGATATGGATAAATATAGTTTTAAAGATAAGAAAAAAATTATTAATATTTTAAACCAAGAAGATAAGTACTATGAAATAACTAATATTACAGAAGATAAATTAAGAAAATGGAAAATTAAGTTTACAAAAGATTTAGAAAAAGAAAATAAAAGTATTTACTTTAATCAAAAAATAATAGATAATTTAAATATAAGGGTAGAAGAAGAATTAAAAATTTTAAAAGGGTGATAGTGTGAGAAAAGAAAAAAAAGAAGAAAAGAAAACAGAAACAAAAAAAGTAAAAAAAAGAAGTTTCATATTAAGTGACTTCATAGGTCCAATAATTGCTATTGAAAACATTTTTATTATCTTATTTTATTTTTATTGGTATTTCGTAAGTAAAAATAAAGTAGGATTTATATCATATTTCTTAGCATACATTATGGTAATAATATCAATATTTTTAATAATATTAAGTGTAGTTGCTTTTATTAGATTGATTTTAAATAAAGAAAAAGTAACTAAGAATTTAAAACAAGAAAAAATAACTACATCAGTTGTTGGAATGATTTTAGGACTTATCTTATTATTATTTACATATATAGTTGCAGGTTCAATTAACTACTATAATAATCCTGTAAAAGCATGTGACAATAATAATGATGTTATTAATGATATCAAAAGAGGAGGTAATTAATTATGAAAAATGACAAATTAACATTAACACATTTAATTACTTTCTTAATTTTAATTATTATTAGTTTATTATTCTTTGCCTATACTAATAATACTATATTTGAGAATTCTAATGGTGATATAGTAAATTGTACATATTCAACAATTAACTTAATATTAAATTCTTTATTTATAATTACATCAGTTGCTATTATTGAAATATCAATTATTTCGATTAAAAAATTACCAAAAGATAAAAATGACTATAATAAGGCTCTAGTAATTTCTAATATTATATTAGGTACAATATTAAACTTATTTATAGTATTATGGCCAATAACTCAATATTTATTAGAATGTAGATAAGATGCTTATGCATCTTTTTTATTAACCAAAAAATAAGTACAATAGCTACTATCGGAATTTAATCCTATGGAGAATAGAGGTTATTCTATCTATGAAATAGGAATTTTGTTTGGTGACGATCAAAGTGATAAATTAAAAATTGTCATTTGTTCTTTGATTTTTACATAGTTGAGTGTTATAATATAGTCGATTTTTTCAATTGGTGAGAGGGAGCGGTTGAAATGGCTGAATTAAATATTAGAGAATTTAAATCAAAATTAGAAATGGAATTAAAAAAAAGTTCTAGTGTTTTTGTTATGGGACACAATGAGCCAGACTTTGATGCGATAGGTTCAGCATTTGGTCTATATGTTTGGGCAGTTCAAAATGATAAGAATGCATATATTATTGTTAATGATGATGAATCTAAAATAGAACCTGGTGTAAAGAAAATAATAGATGATAATAGAGATATTGTAAGAATTATTAATAAGGAAGAGTTTGAAAAAAAGGTTAATGATAATTCTATCTTAATTGTAACAGACACAAATAAAAAAAGTTTAATTTCCTTAAAAGAAGAGTTGGACAAATTTAGAAAAGTTATTGTAATTGATCACCACACAAAGGATGAGCATTCTATAAAATCAGATTTAGAATATATTGATCAATCGGCATCAAGTGCCTCAGAAATAGTTGCAAGACTTCTTAATATGGGAAAAATAAAATACTCTGGTAGAGTTGCAAATTATTTACTAGCAGGTATAAGCTTAGATACTAAGAGATTTAAACAAAATACAACATCAACAACCCATGATGTTGCTGAAAAACTACTTGTAAGAGGTGCTGACATTGACTATGTAAACAATTTGTTTTTAGAAGAGTTTGAAAATTATTGTAGAATATCAAATCTAATAATAAATGGAACAATAATAAAGAAATATACTGATTCTCTTGCACCAATAACAGTTTCTTTTACTCTAGATAGAGCAAATCCTAAAACTATTTATTTAAAAGAAGATTATGCAAAAGCCGCTGATAGAATGATGAAATTTAATGGAATTGATGCCTCATTCGTTTTAGGATATGTTGATGAAGAAACAGTACATATATCTGCAAGAGGCGGAAAAAAAGTAAATGTAGGTAAAATTATGGAGCAAGCCTATGGCGGAGGAAACTTTCAAAGTGCTGGTGGAAGAGTAGTAACAGACGATATTACTGCAGTCGAAAACTTACTTATGGAAAAAGTACCTATAGGTGTTTCAGATGAAGAAGAAATAATTGAAAATCCACCTGTTGTTAAAAAAGTAAAACAGATGAAAAAGAAAAAATATAGATTATGAGAGAAATTACAAAAAATTTCTCTTTTTTTATGAATAATAAGATAGGAGGTGTTAATTATTACATTCAAATATCGTTATAGAAAACAAATAGTAATAGGAATATTCATATTATTTTTACTAGTAGGAGGAACAATACTTACAATATTTATGTTTCAAAGTGATAAAAAAGATAAAAGTGACCTCGTAGTATCTACAGCTACTAACCCTTTAAAAAAGAAATCAAAAAAAGAAAATATTGAAAACTATAAAGTTGATATTAAAGGAGAAATACTAACTCCAGGAATATATACTTTAAAAAGTAATTCTAGAGTAATTGATGTTATAGAAATGTCAGGAGGCTTAACAGAAAATGCGGATACCTCTGTTATTAATCTAAGTAAAAAAATAACAGATGAAATGGTCATAATAATTTATAGTAAAAGTGAAGTAAAAGACTTTGAAAAAACAAAAGAAACAGAAAAACTTGTTCAAGAAAAATGTGTTAAAAAAGATGAAAATGCTCTAAAAAATGATGCCTGTATTACAGATTCGGTAAAAACAAGTGGTAAAGTATCAATAAATACAGCAACAAAAGAAGAATTAATGACTCTAACTGGTATAGGAGACTCTAAAGCAGAAGATATAATAAAATATCGTGAAGAAAATGGTCCATTTAAAACAATAGAAGATATAAAAAATGTACCTGGAATAGGAGATAGCTTATTTGCTAAAATTAAGGAAAATATTACTACATGATACTTTATTTTATATAATATTTACTTTAGTAGTATTACTTACTATATTTAGACTAAGTATAGTTAAGAAATCAATTTATAACACAAATACAAACAAAGTAGAAGGTATTGTAAAAGACATTCATATAATAGATGACAAAGTAGATATAACTCTAAAAGCAAAAGAAGATTTAATAGTAACTTATTATAAAAAAGATAAAGAACAAATAAACATTAACTTAGGAGATAAAATTTTAGTAATAGGCGAATTTACTAAGCCTACCTCTCCAAAAAGTCAATATTTATTTAATTATAAAAAATACTTAGAAAGAAAAAATATTTATTTCAAAGTACAAGCAACATCTATCATAAAACTAAAAAATAATAAAAATATATTTTATGAAATTAAAAAAATAATTATAAAAAGAATTCCAAATAGATATCTCTATACTTTTATTTTAGGAGATAAGAAATATTTAGATAAAGATGTCATAAGAAGTTATCAAGAAAATGGAATAAGTCATTTATTCGCAATAAGTGGTATGCATATAACTCTACTTACTGGAATGTTATCTAAATTATTAAAAAAAATGAAAGTCAGTGAAGAACAAGAATATTTTATAATAACTATATTTTTAATAAATTATTTAATAATAGTAGGTATTACTCCATCAATTCTACGAGGAATATTGTTCTATATATTTTTTACACTAAATAAACTCTATTATTTTTATATAAAGCCAGTAAATATCTATTTATTCATTATATCTTTATCATTACTTGTAAATCCAAATTACTTATTTGACATAGCATTTCAATATTCTTACTTAATAAGTCTTTCTCTAATAAGTCTTTCAAGTACTCTTCAAAGTAATAACTACATAAAAAGTTTATTAAAAGTATCAATTATATCTTTTATAGTAAGTATTCCAATAACAATACGTAATTTTTATCAAATAAATATACTAAGTATAATATATAATCTCTTCTATGTACCACTAGTAAGTATAGTAATATTTCCTATGTCATTACTTGTCTTAGTAATACCAAAACTAAATATAATTTATAATATTTTTATAATAATACTTGAAACAACATCAACATTTTTTTCTAAAATAAACACTCTAAAACTAGTTTTTATAAAATTACCAAATATAGTTTATATAATATATTTTATTATCATACTAATATACATATTTAGAAATAAGAAAGAATACTTATATATCTTATTAATATTCTTAACAGTTCACTTTTCAATTCCCATAATTAGTAATAATAACTATATAGATATAATTGATGTTGGACAAGGAGACTCAATACTAATTCATTTAAATAGAAAAAATATATTAATAGATACAGGAGGAGATACATCATATAGTTCTAATAAAGATGGAGAAATATTTTTTAATACAATTTATCCGGCTTTAAAAAGTAATGGTATAAAAAAACTAAATTATTTAATACTTAGTCATGGAGATAAAGATCATATGGGAGAAGCAAAGAAAATAGTAGAAAGCATAGATGTAAATAAAGTTATATTTAATGTAGGTAGTTATAATTATTTAGAAAAAGATTTAATTAAAACTCTTAAAAGAAAGAACATAAAATACTATAAAAATATAGAAAATATTTATATAGGAAATACTTCAATATATTTTTTAAATACAGGAGTTTATAATAATGAAAATGATAATTCTAATGTCTTATATTTTATAGTTAACAATTATAAATTTCTACTTATGGGAGATGCAGGAGTAGATAAAGAAAAAGATATACTAGATGAATATAACTTATCAGATATTGATGTCTTAAAAGTAGGACATCATGGAAGTAAAACAAGTAGTGATAAAGAATTTATTAACGAAATGAATCCAAATTATTCCATTATTAGTGTTGGCAAAAACAACAGATATGGTCATCCAAACAAAGAAGTATTAAATAATTTGAGTGATTCAAAAATTTATAGAACAGATCGAGATGGTAGTATTATGTTTAAAGTTAAGAATAACAAATTAAAAATTGAAACTTGTAGTCCGTAGAAAGGAGTAGATATGAATTACTGCAATGAGATAAAAAATGAATTAGTAAATAATGAGATAAATCGGAAGGTTAAAAATTATTCGATTAATAAGAGTGACTTGGATGCATATTACAATGTTGGAAAAATGTTAAGTGAAGCAGGGCATCATTATGGAGAAGGAATAATAAAAGAATATTCGAAGAGATTAACATATGAATTAGGTAAGGGTTATAGTAAGAGAAATCTATGGTTAATGTTAAAGTTTTATGAGTTGAATGAAAAAGTGCAGACACTGTCTGCACAATTATCTTGGTCGCATTATTGTGAATTACTATCTTTTGAGAATACTGATAAAATTAATTATTACATAGAATTAGTTAAAAATAATAATTTATCAGTTAGGCAGTTAAGAGAAAGAATAAAATCTAATGAATATGAAAGACTTCCGGAATCTGCTAAAAATAAATCAGTAGAACAAAAAGAATCCGATATAGTTGATTTTATCAAGAATCAAATTTTGATTAAAAATAGCAATAAGTATGATATGTTTTCAGAGAAAGTATTACAAAAATTAATTTTGGAAGATATTGAAAATTTTCTAGAAGAATTAGGAAATGAATCTACATTTATAAAAAGTGAATATCCAATTAAATTAGGTAATAGATACAACTATATTGATTTATTACTTTATAATATTAAATATAGGTGTTATGTAGTCGCAGAATTAAAGATAACAGAACTTAAGAAAGAACATACTGGACAAATTATGACTTATATTAATTATATAGATAAGAATATAAAAACTATTGAAGAAAATGATATAGTAGAAATTATTATTTGCAAAAGAACTAATTAGTATGTAATAGAATATTGTTCTGATGATAGAATAATTGCAAAAGTTTTTAAATTAAATTAATTTACGTATTTGACATTCTTACCTTTAATTGTGATAAATATAATTAATTTTTTAGAGAAAACTTTAGTAGATAAACTAAAATATAAAGTAGATGAATTATATTCACAAATATCTAGTAAAACGACGAAAAAACAAAATGATTAGTTAAAAAAAAACAACTTTATATGATGATATGACATACACTATGTCAAACATTGATAGACTTATAAATAAATATGAAAGAATAATAACATAAATTGAAAAGTATAGAAATAGTTAGTTTAAAATGCTACAATAAAAATGGTGATGATATGGAAAGAAGAGAAGCAAAAGAAATAACTTTGGATTTATTATTAGGAGATCAAAACATAAATGCTGACTTTTATGCTAGTTTATTTAATAAATATAGGTGTGGAGATTCTGAAAACACACCAATCTCTCCTGCTGGAATGCAAACTGTAAATGAAAGAAATAATATTCTTCTTACTGAAGAAACATTTAAAGATTTAAATAAAATAAGAGATATTACAAGAAGAACAAATCAAGAAATAGCTTATTTTATATTTGGAGAGGAAAAACCAGATGGGACAGTATTATTAGATACTGTTATATCAACATATAAGCCAAGTGGTAGGACAAGTGCTAGTTTTGACGATCTTGTTGATTCACTAGGTAAATACGTAAGAGGTGTTGAAACAGGAAAATATAGTAATGGTAGTAAACCTATAGTTTGTCACGGACACACACACGGATTAACAGCAGTTAGTGATAATTTTTCATTTGGAGATTTAATTTCCTATGTACAATTTAATAGTGCACATCCATTATTTAAAAATAGACAAATTGAAACAATGGCAATGCTTATGCCACCTTGTGGAGATTATAATTTTATAATGTATGAAAATAATCCTGTATATGAAGGTTTTTATATATTTCCAACTGTAAACTTACAATATGAAAATGGTCTTGTAGAAAGATTACCTGCCTATCAAAAAGGAGATTATTTGGTTAATAGTAGATTTACAACTAGATAGTTGGAAATAGTACTTATGCTTTTCATAATAAATTAATAATAGACAAAATTTTACGTCATAAAAAATAATTATAAGTAAAATGCTTAAATTACTAAAAAACTTATGGATTTTTTGTAATAATTTTTGTAAAATAAATTTAAATGGTGGTGGTCAAATGGAAAAAAATTATGATTTATATAACTATGATTTGACTGAACTAACTCATTCTTTTCAAGAGGCTTGTGCAAAAGAAGAATTTAAAGATTTTGTATACGGATTAAATATTAAAGAAGAAGTCTTAATGAGATACACATCAAGTCTAGAAGAAGCATGTTCTGAACATCTTGCATGCTTAAATTGTAAAGGACTAGATAAGTGTCCAAATAAATTAAAAGGTTATAAATATACACCAATGTTAGACAACAGCATTATAACATTTTCATATGATATGTGTTCTAATAAAATAAAACAAGATAAAGAAGATGCTTATAAAAAAAATCTAGATTTATTTGATATGCCAAAAGATATTAAAGATGCAACATTTATAGGAATGTATAAAGATGATAAAAATCGTCTTCCAATCATAAAATATTTTAAAGAATTTATGGATAACTATAATAATGAAGAAAAACCAAAAGGTATATATTTAACAGGATCATTTGGTTCAGGAAAGAGTTATCTAATTGCTTCATTATTTAACGAGATGGCAAAAAGAAATGTAAAAAGCATCTTAGTATACTACCCAGAGTTCTTAAGAAGTCTAAAAGCGTCATTCGGAACAAATTATAATGAAAAATTTGAATTATTAAAGAAAATCCCTTTATTACTATTAGATGATATAGGTGCAGAAAACTGTAGTAACTGGTCAAGAGATGAAGTACTAGGTCCAATTCTCCAATATAGAATGGATAATCATTTACCAACATTTTTTACATCAAACTTAACATTAGAAGAATTAGAAGCTTCCCTTGCAACAACATCATCTGGAGTTGACAAACTAAAAGCAAGAAGAATAATAGAAAGAATAAAGCAACTTACAGTTCAACTTGAATTAGTTAGTAAAAATAGAAGGGGGTAAAAAAATGAACATTGAAAAAGCATTAAGAAATTACATTGAAGGAAAAGGTAATAAAATAAAATATGAAGAATTTATTAACCTTGTTAAAAGTAATGGGAATAATGCCGCCAATGTTCTTTTTAAATTAGTAAATGAACAACTTGATACAATGAGTGATACAAAGTGTTTAGATAGAACTATAGAAGTTTTAAAATACTTAGGAGTAATATTAGCTAATTGTCAAAATGTAAATAGAAAACTAATATCAAGAAAACTATTTAAACTAGAATTTAAATTAGAAACTATCGAAAGTGAAGGAAAAAATAAATTTAATTTAAAACACTTACAAAGTGAATTTGGAAAATTAAAGAATCAAATAATAGAATTACAAGATATGACAGATAACAAAGATACTAAACAATATGACTTCATAAGTTACTTAATAAATGAAACAAAAGATATGAAATATTTAGAGTTTACTATAAATAAAATGCCATCTCTTATAAACATAAAAGATAAAAATGAAATATCTTTATTTAGAAATCTAGTAAGAAAATATTTAGAGTGTGTAGTAGAATTTAATGAAGAAGACTTAATGTATTATAATAACTTAATTTCATACATTATGAATCAAGATAATTTCTATTTATCTCAACAAGAAAAAAAAGCTTGTCTTCAAGAAATTAATGCCTGCTTTGATAAATTAACTTGTATAAAAAAACTTGCTAAAAAGAATAAAAATAAACTTGTATGGATAGGGAGAATAACAGAACAAATAAAAGGTTTAGATGATGAGAAAAAAGATATAACTGAAATTGCTGGAAAATATAATATTCAAGTATACTTTGATGAAGATGTGCTAAATTGTGCTAACCTAGTAGAGACTCCAAAAGAAGGGAAAATGTTAGATAGAGAAATATTAGATGATTATATAATAACAATAGATGGACCAACAGCAGTCGAAATTGATGATGCCTTGTCATGTAAAAAATTAGAAAATGGCAATTACTTATTAGGAGTACATATTGCATCAGTTTTAGGATATTTCCAATATGACTCAAATGTTATTCAAGAAGCATTAGATAGAAACCAATCAATATATTTACCAGCAAAATATCAGACAAAAGAAAATGACTATCAAAGAACAATACCTATGTTTCCATATCACTTCTCAGCAGATGTAGCATCACTAATAGAAGGAAGTCCAAAGCTTGCCAGAACATTTTACTTTGAAATAGATAAAAATGGAGAAGTGGTTAAAGAAAGATTTATCAAATCAATAATAAGAAATAATAAGAAGATGACCTATGACGAAGTAAATGATATTTTAAAAAATAAAACAGACGATAAGGTGTTGCAAGAAACAATAGATAATTTAGAAGAAGTAACAAAACTATTAGATAGTAAACATCATATTTCTGAACTATATAAAAAGATCAAAGAAAACATTAAAGACCCATCAGAATTAAGAGTAAAAAAAGTAGGCGCAGAAAACATAGTGTATCAAGCAATGTTATTAACAGGAAACAGAGTAGCAGAATTCTTTGCTAAAAAAGATTTTCCATGTCTATATAGAGTCCATGAAACAAATAAAGAAAATGTCAAAAAGATACAAGATATGATAGATAATTTAACTTCAAGTTATGGAGGTAAAGAGTTTAAAAACTTATATAAATTAATTGAAGGAATATATCCAAGAGGTTGGTATGATAAAGAAGGTTCTCATGATGGATTATGTTTAGAGCACTATTGTCATTGTACTTCAGCATTAAGAAGAGCAGCAGATATTGTTGTTGAACATGCTCTAGAAGTTTGCTATGACAAAGAACCAACTGAAGAAGAATTACAAAAATTACAGGAAGAAATAGAAAAAAGAGCTCAAGAGATAAATTCAAAACAAGGACCTATAGAATGGTTTTTAAAAGACTATCAAAGAGTATATAGAAGAAGATAATATAAATATGACTTATAATGAAATTTGACAAAATAAAATTTATTTAGTATAATAAGCCCGTTTTATAGAGGTGAATTATATGAATTCGAATTTCTTTATAATTAAGAGTAAATGTATTATAGTTATTTCAATGGCCTTATTTTTAATATCAATAGGCTTGCAAACAAAAGAATTATATACAAAAGGTGAAAAGTATGAGATAAACTATGAATATGTTAATATAAAAGATATGGCACAAGCAGCTGTAAAAACAAAAGAAAACTCATCAAGTATTGTTTCAGATCTATTAAATAAAACACAATCAAATGGCTCTGTTACTGAAGTATCTCTTCCAGAAAAAGACGATGTTCAAGCAGTTGAACTTCCTGTTATGAACAATACTGAACAAACACAAGAGACACCAAGAAAAATATGGAGACTTCCAACAGAAGTAGGAAGAGTAACTCAGTACCCACATTATGGACATGCAGCTTATGATATTACTAGTCCAAGAACTTATTCAGAAAATATCTTTCCAGTTGCAAATGGTGTAATATCAAGTATATATACAGACCCAGCAGGAGCAAAAGTTGTAACTGTACTTCACACAATAAATGGCGTAAAATACACCTCACAATACGCTCATTTATCACAATATGCAAGTGGCTTATATGTTGGTAAAGAAGTAACAGTAAATGATAGTTTAGGTCTTATGGGATCAACTGGAAAATCAACAGGACCACACTTACACATTGCAGTAGCAGATTGTGCCTTATTTGATCCAAATGATACAAATTGTAGTGATTTAAATAAATGGTTTAGATACGTAAACGGAAGACTAAGTCAAAACTATTATGGTTTAGGAGTTCACGTATATGTACCAGATAGTTGGGAATCAAGATAAAAAGAGGAGATAAAATGACTTTAAAACAAATGAATAATGAAATGAAATCTTTCATAAATGAAGCAACATTTATAGGAGAAAGATGTAGAAAGAAATTTCTAAAGTTAGTAGATAAACATTTCTTTGTAGAATTACCAAAAGAATCATTTCTCCATACAGATATCATTTTAAAAGAAAATGGAAATATTGTAATGCGAGAAGAAGAATATGAAACATCTTCTAAAGTACAAAAAAAAGAAGAATTAGAAGAAAGATATAATAATTTTAAACAAGAAGTAGAAATATTACTAAAGAAAAATGAAGTGGATTTTGATACATCAAGAAGAAATAAAGATGTCTTAAATCTATTTTTAGTAACAATTTATACAATAATATTTGCAGTTGTATCTATATTTGTTTTAAGACAAATACTTGCAGGAGATATCTATAGTTCAATTTGGTTCATATTTATAATAATATATAATTTTATTCCAAGAGTAGGAGAACATTTAAGAAACAGATATATTCTTGCATATAGATTTTTAAAAAGATTATTCAAATAATTTGTAAAAATTAAAAAAAAGTGTTATATTAGTTAAGTAGAAATACACAGACAGGGGACACGATAGATTATCTAAGTCTTTTAGAGAGTTCATGGTTGGTGAAAATGAATAGACATTTAAACTATTACTACCACTAGAGTAGAATTATAAAAGTAATTCCGGTGAAGAGCCGTTATCAAATTGAGTTAATAAAAGGATGGTACCGTGCATTATGCACTCCTATACTATCCTTTTTTTATTTTTTAGGAGGAGAGAACAATGAAAATTGAAGTATTACATCACGCATCGGTAAAATTAACTGATGAAAAAACAATATATTTTGACCCATATTTAATAAGTGATAAAACTCATGATGCAGATTATATTTTTATAACTCATGATCACTACGATCACTATGATGCCTTATCAATAAAAAATGTGAGTAATGAAAATACAAAAATAATTGTACCTACATGTTTAAAAGATGAAAAATGTGATTTAGTAGTAGAACCAAATAAGTCATATAAAATAGATGATATTTCATTTGAGACAGTACGTGCCTATAACGTCAATAAATCATTTCATTTAAAAGAAAAAGATTATGTTGGCTACATCGTTCTTCTAAAAGGTGTATATTACTACATTATGGGAGATACTGATCGAACCATGGAAACAGATGCTGTAACAGCAGATATCTGTTTTGTACCAATTGGTGGAACTTATACCATGAATGTCACAGAAGCAATAGAATATATTGACTATTTAAAACCAACTATAGCAATACCAATTCATTATGGTATGATAACAGGAAGCCCAGAACTTGCAGAAGAGTTCAAAAATAATGTTAATAAAGAAATTGACGTACAAATAAAAATAAATAATTAGGAGATGTTAATATGATAAATTTTAAAGAAGATAAAGACTTAATGCCACTTAACCATTCATGTGCACATGTAATGGCTCAAGCAGTAAAACATTTATATCCAGAGGCAAAATTCTGGGTAGGTCCAGTAGTAGAAGAAGGATTTTATTATGATATGGACTTAGGTGATAAAGTAATTACAGAAGAAGATATAGAAAAAATTACAAAAGAAATGAAAAAGATTATTAAAGATGGAAAGAGAATTGTAAGACATGAAATTACAAGAGAAGAAGCTCTTGAAATGTTCAAAAATGATAAATATAAAATTGATTTAATAGAAAGAATGCCAGAAGACGAAAACATTAGTTGCTACACTCAAGGTGATTATACTGACCTTTGCCGTGGTCCACATGTTGAATCAGTTAAAGAATGTAAATATTTTAAATTATTAAAATTTAGTGGTGCATATTGGAAAGGTGATTCAAATAATAAGATGTTACAAAGAATCTATGGAGTATGCTTTAGAAGCGAAGAAGACCTAAATCATCATTTAGAAGAACTAGAAGAAGCAAAACAAAGAGACCACAGAAAACTTGGAAAAGATTTAAAAATATTCATGTTAAGTGATTTAGTAGGACGTGGACTTCCATTATGGTTACCTAATGGATATACTTTATGGAGAACATTACAAAACTATATTACTGATAAAGAAGTTGCTCATGGATATAAACATGTACATACACCAGACCTTGGTAGTGTAGAACTATATAAAACATCAGGACACTGGGATCACTATAAAGATGATATGTTCCCAGCTATGGAATTAGATGAAGAAGCATATGTTTTACGTCCAATGAACTGTCCACATCACATGGTAATTTATGGAAATGGACTACATTCATATCGTGACTTACCAATAAGAATTGCAGAAGTTGCTAATGACTTTAGATATGAAGCAGCAGGAGCAGTAAAAGGAATCGAAAGAGCAAGAAGTTTTACTCAAAATGATTCACATATTTTCTGTACTAAAGAACAAATAGAAGATGAATTTAAAGGAGTAGTTGATTTAATTCTAGAAGTTTATAAAGATTTTGGACTTAATAAAGATAACTGTGACTTTAGATTATCACTAAGAGATAAAGAATCAAAAACTAATAAATACTTTGACGATGATGAAATGTGGGACACTGCAGAAAATGCTTTAAGAAATGTTTTAAATGATATTGGAATAGATTATTTTGAAGCAAAAGATGAAGCCGCATTCTATGGACCAAAACTAGATATTTTAATACATCCAGCAGTAGGAAACCCAGTAGCATTATCAACAATTCAATTAGATTTCTTATTACCACAAAGATTTGATTTAACTTATGTTTCTGAAAATGGAGAAAAGAAAACACCAGTAGTAATTCATAGAGCGATACTAGGATCACTTGATAGATTCATTGCTTTCCTATTAGAAGAAACAAAAGGAATACTACCAACATGGTTAGCGCCACTTCAAGTAAAAGTAATACCAGTAAATAGTGATTACCAAAGTGATTATGCAGAAGAAGTAAATAATTTCTTATTAGAAAACGGAATAAAATCAGAAACAGATACAAGAGATGAAAAACTAGGCTATCGTCTAAGAGAAGCACAAACAAGTAAAATTCCATATACTTTAATATTAGGAGATTCAGAAAAAGAAAATAAACAAATAAGTTATAGATTATATGGAGAAAAAGACACAACAACAGTTTCATTTGAAGAATTCTTAAAAATAGTTAATGAAGATATTAAAAGTAAAAAAAGAAGAGATAAATAATTTATAAAAATATAAAATATAAAAAGGTAATAGAAAAACTATTATCTTTTTAATTTACTAAATAAGAGTTAAGTGCTATTATATAAAGCATTAATTACTTGTTAATGAGTAAAAGGGGTAAAAAATTATGAACAAAGCTAAGAAAATAACTACATCTGAAAAATTATTTGAATTTTTAGAAGCAATGAGTAAAAATAATAACAAATTAATTGGACAAAATTCAAATCTAAAATTTAGTAATAATACAAATATGAATCAATTTTGGAATAATAATCGAGAAACAATAATTGATTTAATAAAAACAAATAAAGAGTATAGTAAAAGATATAATGACTCTTGCGAAGTACTAATTAACTTATACAGTAAATATAAAAAAAGAAAAATAAAAGTAAAAACAATTTCATTTGAAGATAAATTATTAGAATTCTTAGAAGCAATGCATAAAAACAATGATAATATTATACTTACAACGTCTAAATTAAAATTTAGTGATGGTGTTTTTATGAATCAATTTTTAAAAAATAATAGAGAAAAAATATATGCTTTAATAACTACTAAAAATAATATATTTAAAAAAAAATATCCAAAGTGTTGTGAAAATATTATTAATGATTATATGTTTATTAAGGCAAAAAGTAAAGATATTAGTTTAACAGATGAAGAAAGATTAATAGAATATTTGATTGCTATGAGTAAGAATAATAATAAACTTATAAAACAAACAAGTAACTTAAGATTTAGTGATGGTATTTCAATGCGTTATTACTGGAATATTTATAAAGAAAAAATAATTAAATTATTATCAGAAAATATGGATAAATATTTAAAAGATTATAAAGAGACCTGTAAAACAATAATTGATGCTTATAAAGAGTATAAAAATTATTTAATAAAGAAAGAAAATAATTTAATATTGGACTTCAATAGAAAATTATTAGAATATCTAAAAGCTATGAATAAAAATAAAAATAAAATCATAAATCAAAGAAGTAATATAAAATTTAGTGATGGTACAAATATGGGGTCATTTTTTAATAATAATAGAGAAAAAATTTATGAAGAACTAATTAAAGATAATAATAAATTTTTAAAAAAATATCCAGCATCATGTATGACTTTGATAAAAAAATGTGAATGTTTATTTGAACAAAGAAGAGAAAAAAGAAAAAATTATATCATGAATAAAAGAAAATTTAGAGAAGAATCATCATTTGATAAAACTCTTAGTAATGAAAAAGAAATTAATAAAAAAACTGGTGTCTATATTTAGACACATTTTTGTGTTAAAATTATAATAGTACAATAAAGGTAGGTTATTTTATGAATAAGGATTTAAGACAGTTAGAAGAACTTTTTAATATAGAAAATTTTAATATTTATAGTGATGATGAAAATTACTATTT